>ENA-OOUL01000020-OOUL01000020.1-human-gut-metagenome-genome-assembly--contig:-NODE-20-length-55872-cov-5.017747_pt1 | contig 55872 bp, 42 predicted proteins | sample MGYA00241544_ERZ501270 | MGnify/ENA primary metagenome ERZ501270 (study PRJEB25962, sample SAMEA2042283) | human gut metagenome | biome: human gut; feature: human-associated habitat; material: faeces...
ATCTGTCCTGCCAGGACACAGGAAGTAGCGCATTGTGTCGTTCAGGTTAAACATGGCCGCCTCGAAGACTTTGGGTCAATAATTCCATCAGTATCTCTTCAGAACCGTTCCCGAAGTGGGCACGAAGGCCATTAGGAAACAGCAGTGCAACACCATGAGGTACTTGTTCTTCAAGGGAAGATTCCGTAGCTGCCTGTTTGAAACTGATGGGAGCCAACTCTTGCTTGATACCGTTCCTGGCAACGGAACATTTTCTACGCCAATAGTGATAGGTTGAATAACTTACACCTATCTGTTGAAGGTACGACTTCAACGGCAGGTCGCTTTGTTGCACCTGTAATTCTAATTCTTCAAATTCTTGTCTGTTCATAATAATTGAGGTTTGATTGTATTCACTGCCGCAAAGCTACAACCAAACCTCAAAGTGTAAAAGGTGCATTTCTTCGAATGCTTACGTCACCAGCTGCATGGGGCTGTAAACGAAGCGCGCAGCCCACGACAACACAAGCACGAAGTAAAAACACCCGCTGCCTCAGAGATGAGGGGCGGGTGATTTGTTTTATATGGAGCAACAAATAGAGTTGTTAGTCATAGCCTTTAGATTTTATTTTTTCGACTAATTTATCTGTAAATGTATTGCATGTTGCAATCAGTCCTTCAATATCCTCTTTTGATATTATCGTCACTCGCATTCTGTCTATATTTGACAAAGAATACCTATGAACAATATTGTTCCTTTTATGTAAATAATCACTTAATTTTTTGTGATTTGGGATTCTTATTCCAATGATTCTTTTATATAATATATTGACTACTTTATCAAATCTGTGATAAACCACTTCCCTAAAGAAAAAATTGTGCATTCTTTTTTCTATCTCGATAACACTTAGCTGCTTATTCCCAAGTTTTTTCAATTTATAATATTCAACAGCCTTGTCAAAGACTTCTTCATTAGAATAGATCACACAAAGTATAACGTCAGATAAGAACAATTCCAAAATACTAAAAACGTCTGTGAACAGCCCTCTATATAATGGCTGCATCAAGTCTGTGCTTATGGATGGATCATTCAGCTGCTTTTGCACTATTGCTATATTGTCCTTATAATATCTAACAGCAGCACCATAACCCGACCAAGCGGCAATATCACCTGTTGATGTTGCTGCTATACCATTATTCTCTGTACAATAAATAGCATAAGGAGCCGCCCTTCTTGTTGTGTCCAATATTAAATTACCCTTTACAGAATGTGTGGTTTCATCATAGTCATAATTATCTTCAGGATGGCCAGATGTACCAATGCCACCGCATACCCAATTTTGAGCATAATGAACCAAATCATTGGCAATGATTTCGCCCTCTACTTTTATAAAATAATGAGCCATAATATTATTTATCTATTACGAATTACAATTACAGTTAACCTAATAATTTATTTCTTTATGGCTGATTGCAGCAACTCAATAACTTTTTCTATTAACCCAGTTGACTCCTTTCCGATTTTGAACTCGTCACTTCCCTTACCTCTTTTGCGCAATGGGTCTTGATGAATCTCTTTCAAGATTATTGTTCAGGATCTTTGGTGCGCAATCATACAGCATAATCCGTTCAACCGTTCTTTTTAAAATTCTCAACCTGTTCCATCACTTGATCAAAAACCTCGTCATTATATTGGGGCGGATATCCGTTTTTGTACAGACAGAAGAAAATCTTTTGATTCAAATCTGCCCTAACATTTGTATTGTTCAACCAATCTGTGAAAGAAGACTGAACATCTATCAGCTCTTTTATTTTACGTGCCAACGATTTACATTTATCATTGATAATAATGCCCCCTACTTTCTTATCCTCGCCATATTCAAAATTATATTTATCGCGCAGGTGCATAAGAATATCATAAAAGGCTTTTTCTTCAAATGTCAATCCTAACTTGCGGAAACTTTCTTTTTCTTCACCCAAACCTGCCAATATATCGAGAGCCTGTTGGGTCGCATTTCTGATAATTTCGTCAATAGCCTCATTTTGCGCCAATGTCGCTTCTTCTGGAGACAAGGATGCACGCCTGTTATGGTATTCTTCAAGTGTCCTTCTCAATAATTCTTCATACCTTTCAGCTGCTATTTTGTTGGTGTTTCTATATTCTCTAATCGATCTGCGCAGCAGTTTCACGAGCACTTCAAGCTTTGTAGCAGGCAATTTAATACAGTTGAGCTGTTCTACGAACTCTGGGCTGAATATATTCTCTTCCACATCAGTATCAAGAATATTCACGACAGAATTGCATTTCAACGCCTCTGCAACCATTTTTTCTACCGTCCTGTTCATACTTTCAGTATCGTGTCTTTCGCCCGAAGTCTTGCGAATGTACGATGCCACGGCCATAAAGCATTGCGACAGCGACAACATTTCATTATCGAGGACATTGGCCGGTTGACAGATGTCGTAAGCCGCCCTAAGCCTCTTTACATGTGCCAGGAAGAAAGTCTTTGCATCAACCGATTTAGGTTTGCATGTTCCCTTGGCTGGAGCAATGTTCAATTGTTGAGTGATTGTTATAACATAATCCGCGGCGGCCGACAAGCACTCCAATCGCTCCAACGGCTTAGCCTCAGGGTTTGTAAAAGGTGATATATCGAATCCTACAAACAATTGTTTCAACAGCTCCAATTCGACAATCAGTGCTTCCAATGCCTGCTGAACATCATCTTCGCTTGGCCCGAAAGTCTGACTGCCAAATCTGTGCATGGCTTCCATCATATTGTCGCGGATACCTATATAGTCGATGATATAGCCGTAGTCTTTACCTGGATACTTGCGATTGACACGACTGATGGTCTGAATCAAGGTTTGCTTTTGTAGAGGTTTGTCATTATAGAGATAGGTCAGACAGGGCACATCAAATCCTGTTATCCACATATCTACGACAATGACTATGCGGAAATTGGAGTGTTCCATTTTAAAGGCATCGTCCAATTTCTTGATACGTGATTTTTCTCCCAGATAGTCATACATTTCTTTAACGTCGTTTTTGCCCCTTGTGGCTACCATTGCTATGGTGGGCATCGGTGGCAGCTTCTTCAGTTCGTCGGCTGACAACAGACTGTCGTCTGGTGATTTCCTTTCTTCAAACCATTCAGGCTTGAGCGCCTTGAATTTTTTCAGCAGCTTATAACCAATGTAACGTTTGCTGCATACAATCATTGCTTTCTGTACAACATCGGCTTTGTTCTCGCATGCCTTTGTATAATGTTCGATGATGTCGTTTGCCAATCGTTCCAACCGCTCATCATCGGCCAGTATGACTTCCATAGCACTCATGGCTTTCTTGCTTGCTATTACATCTTCTTCTGTAGCTCCTTCATCAGCACACTTTCTATAATAGTCATCGATAGCCTTTACCTTTTCGCTATCAAGTGTTACTTGTGCGATGCGAGGTATATACTTCAATGCAACCGTTATTTCATCGTCCACCGCCTGCTGCATGGTGTAAGAATCCACAATTTTTCCAAAGACTTGGATGGTTTCATCGATGGGAGTACCTGTAAAGCCCACAAACGTGGCATGCGGGAAAGCACATCTCAAATGTTCTGCATAAGGCTTAGTGATAAACGCCCCCAACTGCTCATCATCAAGCTCCTCGTCGGAGCTTTTGCGGTCCTTGATTTTCAAATGTTTGTTTAAACGTATTTGTGTACGATGGGCCTCGTCCGAGAAGCAAATAATATTTCTTCTTGTGTTCAATTCTCCTATCTCTTCACAGAATTTCTGGATCGTACAGATAAAAAAGCCTCCCGATTCTCTCAAAGACAATTCGGTTTTCAGCTCTTCTCTATTGGCAATCACCTTGGCAGCTCCCAATGATAAGAATTCTTCGGAACGCAAGAACAATTTGCCTGCTTGCGTCTGCAAGTCGTCACGATCGACAATCATTACTATGGTGGGCGAACCTAACTTTTCGCAACGCAAGGACAACTGACGGGCAAGAAACATCATGGTGTATGTCTTGCCGCAACCTGTTGCACCAAAATAGGTGCCGCCTTTACTGTCGCCTTCAGAGAAAGCAGCCAACACGCTATCACGCAGCATGCGTGCAGCAAAGAATTGAGGATAACGACAAACTACCTCTTCTTCTTTATCAAAGTCCCTATCTGGGAAATACACATAATCGCGCAATATCTCCAAAAAGCGGGTAGGCTCATAAACTCCTGCCACAATCGTTTTCACCTGGTCGATTCCTCTTTGGGCAGCAGGGTCCTCATTATGTACCTTTTTCCAGGCATAATAGTGTTCATAGGGCGTATAGGTAGTGCCCAACTTTGTATTGTTGATAGTGGCATCGCTGATACACGAAAGAGGGCAATAGCGCAACAGGTGTGGAATGTCTCTTTTGTAACGGATATGTATCTGCTCGTAGGCATCGGCTATTGTAGCCATATCGTCAGTTGGGTTCTTTAGCTCGAAGATGCACAACGGAATGCCGTTGACAAAGAGCATTACATCGGGTATGCGTATATCGTTTTTCAATCCATAACCCACTTCATACTGGTTTACACAGCGATAAATGTTATTCCCGTTATGCGTATTGAAATCAAGATATTCTATGTCGAATATTTTGCCATCTGAATGGCGGGTATAGCGGTAACCGTCTCTAACCAAATAGTAAGTGTTACGTAGCAAATCGAAATGCGTTTGTCCGCTTACATGGCGCAAGTGGTTAATCACCTCTTCCAAATCGTCTGTTGTCAACTCTGCATAACGACTTTGCAGGTATTCTTTCAAGTCGTCCGTGAGCAACACTTCTCGATTATTGCGAGGAATATTTACACCGCAGGTATATTCCCAGCCCTGTTCTTTCAATAATTCGATAAGGGCTTCTTCGTATTCGCTTTCGTAAAACTTCATAAAACGAGAATAATAATATTACATTTCACAATTAATGGATATACATCCCTAGGTGGATTTAAAATGTTGTTATACCTAATATTCCAGAATAATTAGGATCATCACTTTCCCCAAATACGACTTTTATATTACCATCATTTCGTGTGGTTATACAATAACGCTTTTCCCCGTTTACTTCCCACCCACGGCTCATGTTAGAATATTTACTGGAAGCACTTGCTCCAATTTTATTGGTATCAGAAATAATAGTTATTCTTGGATTAACCCATGAAACGAAATCTGAATGATAGGCAGATTCTCTTCCGTGATGTGGTGCAACCAATACATCAGCTTTACTAACAGCATCTTTAAAATCACTTCGCCGCATAAGTATATCCAATGACTCCTTTTCATTGTCACCACAAACTACAACTTTAACATTAGAAAGCGTAAAAACAGTTATTATGCTGAAGTTATTAAAATTAGAGTGATCACAAACAGATGTAGAAAAAGTTTGGATATCTAAACCTGCATAGTTGTTAGGGTTTTCCGTATTATTTTCATCATCATCCCTTACTGGCAAATTATATCTATCATTAATTTCACAATATTTGTTAAACCTATCTCTGTCACAATTTCGCACGCCAGCCATAACCTCTGCATTAGTCAAAGATGTAGCACGTTGTAAAATTTTCGGCTGATTCCTATCAAAATTGAGAATATCGCTAATATGATCAAGATGCGGATGGGTTAAAATCATATAGGCTATGTTATCGTATTGGCGTTTCAATATAGGAGCATTATTTCCACTCTCATATGTACCTGTTCCAAGGTCAATTACTATATATTTACCATTGGGAGCTTTAACATGGACGGCTAGTCCAAGTTGTACATTCCAAACCGTCATTGTTGCTTGTCTTGCCATAATATTATTCTTTATTTTGTTTCAAATATTCATTAAGTACTTCTCTTGCATAATAATAAGCACGTTCTTTATATCTGTTCCAACAAATTAGTAAAACAGCTATTGATAAATATGATTGCCAATATGATGAATAAGATGATGTAAGTAATAATGCTGTTGAAATTAACACTGTTGTGAGAATAGTCCTTGATAGGGCATAATGAGCATTAAAGTCTGGAACTCTGGATTCTTGATTTCCATTTACTTCACGCATTGCCTTACTAAACAGTCTGTCTTCAGGAGGATTCTCTTCCTCAAGTCCTTTAATTAAGATTTTACGAACATTCTTAGTCTCATAGAAACGTACTTTATTTATTCCAGTATTTTTAGGAATAAATAAATGATATAACCAGCAATGTTCTTTTCCCCCCTCATCAAGAAGTCTGGTAGAAGGTTTTCCACCTATTGTAAAATAGTATATAGGTTCTAACAAACTACCTACTGAATTGATAACATAACCACATAAAAACGCAAATGCCAAATAAGCAACAGTATAATCCTTGTTATACTCCATTTGAAAAGAGTACATGCCAACGACTAGTAGTACATATCCAGCAACAAGGCTTGACATTATGTCATAATACTTAAAATTCATAATTTCACTATTTATGAGTTTGCAGCTTTTTGCACTAATGCCGGGCAAAGCATTTTAAGTTTTTCTCGTGCTTCCGAAGCTATTTTCTTTGCTTCTTCAAGGCATTTATATAAGTTTACTATTGAACGTTGAACTTCAATTCCTGGTAAGGATATTTTTACTCGACATAACTCACTCCAATCAAAAGTTTCTCTGGCACTACCCCATGAATTAAAGCGAGCATATCTATCAAATTCACTACGGCTCAACAGCAAATATAAATATTCGGGCATCAATTTATTATAATCTTTGCATCGAAAATTTACATAAGATGAAGATACTATATAAGTACTATTAGTATCATTCATAGCCAATGATATTTTCTCCCCGTTACGCGATGTGACAGTTACATAACTAAATTCAAATGGTTTAAGTAATTTATACGGCGTTAATGATACGTCTTTCATGTCGGCTTTAGTGGATATAAGTTTTTTCTGAATACTTATGCCTCGCACATCATCCAATGTATATTTTCCCTCACTATTCCTTTCATCGCAAAGTTCTATGTAATCATCCTGTCCATTACTGAGTTCAACTTCAGGATACTTAGTTTTACAATCTACAACAAAAGCTTCGCAAGCTTTGCTCAGAGGCTCAATAAGAGCTTCGTTCTGCTCTGCAAGTGTTTTTAATCCATTATAAGTGTCTACAAGTTCTTGTTGAACTTCAGGAGAGGGAAGAGGAATTTCCATAAGACAAAATTCACTCCATGAAAAAACTTCAGTTGAAGATCCCCATGAACGAAAACAAGCGCTACGATCCCATTCTTCTCTACAAATAATTATATACAAATAATCTGGGAGAAGCTTTCCCTCATCTTTTACCCGAAAAGCTATATTATTCCAACTAATTATAAATGCCTTTTGGGTATTATTAAAACCTAATCCAATTTTTTTACCATGCGTACGTGGATTATACACAAATTCTTTTGGCTTAACAACTAGAAAATTCGACAATTCTGTACCATTTAAATCAGCTTTTGTAGGTATAATTTCCTTGGTTATTGTCATTCCTCGCACATCATTGACGGTATATAGACCTTTATTATTTTTCTCATCACACAGCTCTATATACTCGCCTAGTCTTACCCGTTTTTTTTCACTCACATTCATACCCTAATTGTTTTAGCGCTTTGCGTAACATTTCATCATTATCTTTCTGCCGTTTCAACAAAGCAGATACAGCAGTTGCTGTTTCAGTAAGGACCTTGTTATAATCGATATTCGCATCACGATCAACAAACTCAATATAGCGACTTGGCACCAGTGAAAAATTATTAGCTTTAATACCATTTGTTTCGTCAAGTCGAACAGAGCGGTAGAGTTCAGGTTCTGCATAATTCGCCCCATCTGTTCCTTCCATCTGCCAGTTGAAATAGATTTCGGAGGCACGCTTTATCTGCTCGGCAGAAAGTTCAAACTTTTTCTTTTGTTCACCTTTCACTGGATTGGTAGTCCATTGGCGCAAATCCATAAAAAGAATCTCGTGCTCTCTATTGCGTAACTGGCGACCATGCCAAAGCCCACCTTTCTTGTTTTGGTTCAAAATCCAAAGAGTGACAGATATATCGGTGGTATAAAACAATTCGCGCGGCAACACAACGATTGCTTCTACTTTATCGTTCTCGATGAGCTTCTTGCGTATCTCCACCGTATCACTATCTCCCAAAGCACCATTGGCCAACAAGAACCCTGCAACACCTTTATCTGCTTTCAGTTTTGAGAGGATGTGAAGTATCCATGCATAATTGGCATTACTTTCAGGCGGCAAGCCATAATCGGCCCAACGGGCATCATCGTGTAAGGTTTCATCGTACCATTTTTTCAGATTAAAGGGCGGATTGGCCATTATATAGTCGAACACCAAACCCTTGTGCATATCATTCGTAAATGTAGAAGCATTTTTTTCTCCCAAATGATAGGATATACCACGAAGAGCCAAGTTCATTTTTGCCAATCTATAGGTTGCCGGGTCACTCTCTTGCCCATAGACATTTACTGCCGAAATGTCTCCTTGCTTAGCTTTAACATACTTGGCACACTGAATAAACATACCCCCCGAACCACAGCAAGGATCGTAAAGGGTTCCGTCGAACGGTTCGACAAAGGCAGCAATCAATTCTACAATATCATGCGGCGTGTAAAACTCTCCGTCCTCTTTGGTGGCATTGACCGCAAAAGATTTCAAGAAATATTCATATACACGCCCTATCAGGTCTTTCTCCTCACCAAAAGTCTTGTGGGATATCTTGTTTACTTCATCAAGCACTTTCTTGATTACATTAGCCTCCAGATTAACGGAAGAAAACAACCCCAAACGTACACAACCTTTCAATGCCTCGCCACTGTTATCAATAGCCTGGAGTGCATCATCCAAGACAGCATTCAATTTTGTAGCCGGCACATTGATAAGATTGCTCCATCTTGCCGCTTCGGGGACATAAGCCACATTCTGATAGCGGCTGGGTGAGTTTAAAAATGCTTCTATTACAGCTACATCCTCGATGCCATTCTTTATACACTCTTGACGCATTTTCTCTTGCGCATCTTCGAACTTTTCGCCGATAAAGCGCAGGAACACAAGTGTCAGCAGCAAATCGCGCTTGTCATTCAAAGCTGCATTTCCTCGTAAATGGTCACGACAATTAAAAAGTATCTGTTCGAGATTGAGGCTTTTATTCTCTTCTTTTGTTTTTTTCTTTGCCATAAATTATTTTTCTTTGTATTATATAACGTAAACAGAAGCTTTGTATCCATTGAATTCAGAAAACACTTGTTTACATTTACAAAGATATAAACATAAATCTATAAATGAAAATAGCAAAGAAAATCTTTTCTCAAACAGAAATTTACATTCAATCTACATTCTTTACCTCATCACCCCCCTCCAATTAATCCTAAATAATCTTGTATCTTGGTTGACTGTCGGCTTGGGTGTCCTGCACTGTTTCGCTGGACAGAGGCGATATGGCTGGCTACGATGGCAAACAGGAGAACATCTATAATTCACCCACAACTTGTGGGTGAATTATAATCTATTCATTATAAATTAAATAAAACATTTGGGCGTATCCAATACTTGTTTTTGACAAGCCTTTAATTTCAGGCCATTTATTCTTAGATCGGCACTTAGGAATTTAAAATTTTCTTCCCAACGGCTCTTCGCATGAAGCACTCCCCACCTCCTCCATCCACTCCTGATAAAGGGCTACCGGCCCAAAATGCCAATATTTGGTAGATTCGTCGGCCAGACGCTTGTAGGTTTCCGAACGATAGAACAGGCGCAGGGCATCGATAAGGGGCACTTGGTGCTCTTGCGCATAGAAACAGGCTACCCGACTGACCTTGCCGGGCAGTATCAGATACAGATTGTCTTGAGTTATTTCTAAATTCATAGTGACAGTCAGTAAAAGGGCTCTCCGCAATTACAAATTACAATTACAGTTAGTGAAAATGAAAGGGCAAAAGCAACAGTACTCTTTCGCTCAAAACAGCTCTCTTTTTATGAAAGATTGCATTTTTAACAGCCCCCACCCTGCTTCTATCGTTTTGCCTCCTCGTTTTCCTTAGCCACGTTATGGATAAAGGTAAGTACATCGTCGCAGTTCAGGCGCTGGCAATTTCTGAATTTCGCCTCAAAGGCATTGATGATGTTTTTTTCCATGAGTTTGACCTTCTTCAGCTCCTCGAAGACTGCGGGGAAGGTGAGTTTCCTCTGATGGGTTAGCAGGTAGCGGTAGAACATCATCAAGCTGACGACTTGGTTGGTGAAATGTACCTTGTTCTTGCTGAGCTCCTCATCGCGGGCGATGAATGTCTTCATCAGTTCCATGCATTTCAGGTCTTCCGAGATCATGAAGCCGTCGTCTGAGATGGAATAGATCGTTTTGTCGTCTTCGTCCGTGTACAGGACGCGGTTGATGGTTCTTGATTCGAAATAGGCCAGGGCCTCTATCCCGCTTCGGTTGATGCCCTGCGGTTGCAAGAACCGCTCTGAGTAGCGTTTCATGAAATGGGGCGTATATTCGCGGACAATGGGGGCGGCAGGGTTCGAGAGATAGGTCAGCAGATGGAGCTGCGGCCCGTTCAGGGGGATGATGTTGTTGGAGACGCAATAGCCGTGCTTGATGCGATAGTAGATATGCCACTCGTTTCCGTTGCGTGTCTTGCAAATCTTATGTTTTTCCAGGGAGCCGATCATCCATTGGATGTTCTTTATTTTCTTCACCTCTTTGCTGAAAGCCACTGCCCACGCGTTGATGGAGGGCATCAATTCCATGTAGTCGTGTTTCAATTCCTGGACTTTCTCTTCGGGTGTCATCGAACATACCAGCATAAATGTGCATTTTTAATTTGCGGCTCAAGATAAGTCTATTTTCTCAGAAAACCAAACGTTTTCAGAACTTCAGGTAGAACTCGCCCGTCAGGCGGCGGTAGTCGTCGGAGTAGTCGCCACCCGCCTGGTGGATGTAGAGCGTGTCTTCGGCCACAGGGCCCAGCCGCCGGCCGTAGGTGACCAGCACACGGCGGGCGGGCTTGCCTGCCTTGGTATAGACACGGGTGCGACGCTGGGGATACAGGCCCTGCATCCAGGCGGCGTCTTCGGCCGCACGCTCCACCTCGCTGGGGATGACGATGCTCACCACTCCGCCCTCGCTCAGCAGACGGGCCGAAAGGCGGAAGAGCAGGTCGTAGTTCAGGCCACCGGCATGGCGGGCAGTGTTGCGCTGACGGTCGGGGCACGGCAGGGCATCGACGAAGTAAGGAGGATTGGAAACGATCAGATCGAACCGGCCATCGGGCTGGAAATCGTTGAAATCGGCACAAACCACCTCTATCCGATCGGGCCAGGGCGAACCGGCCACGTTCTCGGCCGCCTGCGCAGCGGCAGGGGCGTCTATCTCGACCGCCGTCACGCGCAGATGGGGGTTGCGCTGGGCCAGCTGGAGGGCGACAAGGCCCGTGCCTGTGCCTACGTCGAGCGCCGTATGTGCCTGGTCCACAGGCGCCCACGCGCCCAACAATACGCCGTCGGTGCCCACCTTCATGGCGCAGCGGTCGTGGTGTACAATAAATTGTTTAAACAAAAAAGACGAGTCGGACATATCGGTTGCGGTTATTGTGCGGCCAAAATTAGTGAAAGACGAAGGAATAATGCATGCGAAAGCGGCTGTTTTTTGTCTTTTTAAAGAATTAGGGGCCGATTAATAGAAAGAAATAGCGTAAATTTGCAACTGCTTTGTGAACTCCCACAAGAGAGTACTAACTTAACATGACAGAAATGAAGAAAAGATTTTATATGGGTGACGACGAATCGCAGGGCGGAAAGGGCTTTTCCGTCATTGCCGACTTTGAAGGAAACGAAGAGCAGATTATGGATGTCGATATCGACAACGTATTGCCCGTGCTGCCGCTACGCAACATGGTGCTGTTTCCAGGGGTGCTCATGCCCGTGTCGGTGGGCCGCAAGTCGTCGCTCCGACTGATACGTGACGCTGAAAAGAAGGGACTGTACATCGGCGTGGTGTGCCAGAAGGTGGCCGACACGGAAAACCCGCTGATGGACGACCTGCACGACATAGGTACGGTGGCCAAGGTGATCCGCGTGCTGGAGATGCCCGACCAGAGCACCACCGTCATCCTGCAGGGAACGAAGCGGATGCAGCTGAAGGAAATCGTAGAGACCACGCCCTATCTGCAGGGACACGTGACCACCATCAACGAGGAGCTGCCCGAAAAGAACGACAAGGAATTCCAGGCACTGGTCGAGGCTTGCAAGGACCTCATCGTGCGCTACATGCGTACGTCGGAGATGTTCTCGCAAGACCCCTCGTTCGCCATCAAGAACATCAGCAACCCCATCTTCCTCATCAACTTTATCTGCACCAACCTGCAGCTGAAGAAGGACGAGAAGATCGAACTGCTGCGGATGAACTCCCTGCGCGAACGGGCTTACCACTTGCTGGAGATACTGAACCGCGAAGTGCAGCTGGCCGAAATCAAGGCATCTATCCAGATGCGTGCCCGCGAGGACATCGACCAGCAGCAGCGCGAATACTTCCTGCAACAGCAGATCAAGACCATTCAGGACGAGCTGGGCGGAAGCACACAGGAACAGGAGATAGCCGAAATGCGCAAGAAGGCGGAGACGGTGAAATGGAGCGACGAGGTGAAGGCTGTCTTCCTGAAGGAGGTGGACAAGCTGGAGCGCACGCACCCGCAGTCGCCCGACTACAGCGTGCAGCTGAACTACCTGCAGACGATGCTGAGCCTGCCGTGGGGCATCTATACGACGGACAACCTCAACCTGAAGAACGCCGAAAAGACGCTGAACAAAGACCACTACGGACTGGAGAAGGTGAAGGAACGCATCCTGGAGCACCTGGCCGTGCTGAAGCTGAAGGGAGACATGAAGTCGCCCATCATCTGCCTCTATGGCCCTCCGGGCGTGGGAAAGACGTCGCTGGGACGCTCGATAGCCGCCGCGCTGAAGCGCAAGTACGTGCGCATGTCGCTGGGAGGCGTGCACGACGAGGCGGAGATACGCGGACACCGTCGCACGTACATCGGCGCCATGCCGGGACGCATCATCAAGAACCTGATCAAGGCGGGATCGTCGAACCCTGTCTTCATCCTCGACGAGATAGACAAGGTGAGCGCCGACCGTCAGGGCGACCCGTCGTCGGCCCTGCTCGAAGTGCTCGACCCTGAGCAGAACTCGACCTTCCACGACAACTTCCTCGACGTGGACTACGACCTGTCGAAGGTGATGTTCATCGCCACGGCCAACAACCTGAACACCATCCCCGGCCCCCTACTGGACCGCATGGAGCTGATCGAGGTGAGCGGATACATCACGGAGGAGAAGATCGAGATTGCCCGACGCCACCTGGTGCCCAAGGAGCTGGAAAACAACGGTCTGAAGAAGACCGACGTGAAGCTGCCCAAACAGACGCTGGAAGCCATCATCGAATCATATACACGCGAGAGCGGCGTGCGCGAGCTGGAGAAGAAGATAGGCAAGATATTGCGCAAGGTGGCCCGACAGTATGCCACCGAGGGAACGCTGCCAAAGGCAGAGATCAAGCCCGAAGACCTGTACGACTACCTGGGCGTGGCTGAATATACGCGCGACAAGTATCAGGGCAACGACTATGCGGGCGTGGTGACGGGCCTGGCATGGACGGCCGTGGGCGGCGAAATCCTCTTCGTGGAGACGAGCCTGAGCCGTGGCAAGGGCGGACGCCTGACGCTGACGGGTAACCTGGGCGACGTGATGAAAGAGTCGGCCATGCTGGCGCTGGAGTACATCAAGGCGCATGCGTCGCTGCTGGGGCTGGACGAGGAAATTTTCGACAACTGGAACATACACATCCACGTGCCCGAAGGCGCCATACCCAAGGACGGACCGTCGGCGGGCATCACGATGGCCACTTCGCTGGCTTCGGCCCTGACGCAGCGCAAGGTGAAGGCCAACCTGGCCATGACGGGCGAAATAACGCTGCGCGGCAGGGTACTGCCCGTGGGAGGCATCAAGGAGAAGATCCTGGCCGCCAAGCGCGCAGGCATCAAGGAAATCATCCTGAGCGAGGAGAACCGCAAGAACATCGACGAGATTCAGGACATCTACCTCAAGGGGCTCACCTTCCACTACGTGAAGGATGTGAAAGAGGTGTTCGCCATCGCGCTGACCGACGAAAAGGTGGCCGATCCCCTCGACCTGACTGTCAAGAAAGATAAGGAACAAAAAGAAGAAGCATGAAATTCGAATTACAATATACCGACAGCAAGACCAATGCCCGTGCAGGCCTGATAACGACCGACCACGGGCAGATCGAAACTCCCATCTTCATGCCTGTAGGCACTGTGGGCACCGTCAAAGGTGTGCACCTGACGGAACTGAAGGAGGACATCAAGGCGCAGATCATTCTGGGCAACACCTACCACCTGTACCTCCGTCCGGGCCTCGACGTGCTGGAGAAGGCGGGCGGCCTGCACAAGTTCAACGGCTTCGACCGCCCGATGCTGACCGACAGCGGTGGCTTCCAGGTGTTCTCCCTTTCGAGCATCCGCAAGCTGCGCGAAGAGGGAGCCGAGTTTCGTTCGCACATCGACGGCAGCAAGCACATCTTCACGCCCGAACGCGTGATGGACATCGAGCGCACCATCGGGGCGGACATCATGATGGCCTTCGACGAGTGTACGCCTGGCGATGCCGACTACAACTATGCCAAGAAGTCGATGGAACTGACCCATCGCTGGCTGGACCGCTGCATCGCGCGCTTCAACGAGACGGAGCCGAAGTATGGCTACCACCAGGCGCTGTTCCCCATCGTGCAGGGCTGTGTGTATCGCGACCTGCGCACGCGCTCGGCCGAGTACATCGCCTCGAAGGGAGCGGAAGGCAACGCCATCGGCGGACTGGCCGTGGGCGAGCCTGTGGAGAAGATGTACGAGATGATCGAGCTGGTGAACGACATCCTGCCCAAGGACAAGCCCCGCTACCTGATGGGCGTAGGTACGCCCGTCAACATACTGGAGGGTATCGAGCGCGGCGTGGACATGTTCGACTGCGTGATGCCCACCCGCAACGGCCGCAACGGCATGCTCTTCACGAAGGACGGCATCATCAACATGCGCAACAAGAAATGGGAAACCGACTTCTCGCCCATCGAGGCCGACGGCGCTTCGTACGTGGACACGCTCTACACGAAGGCCTACCTGTGCCACCTCTTCCACGCGCAGGAGCTGCTGGCCATGCAGATAGCCTCCATCCACAACCTGGCCTTCTACCTGTGGCTGGTGGGCGAGGCACGCAAGCACATCATTGCAGGCGACTTCGCGACTTGGAAACCCATGATGGTCAAACGAGTATCTACTAGATTATGAAAAAACTGAAAGGCATACGGATGCCGAAACTGAATGTCAGCATATCCAGGCTGACAGGCGGATTTCTGCGGCGGCTGGACATGTACATCATCAAGAAATTCTTGGGAACGTACATTTTCGCCATCGCACTGATCATCTCTATTGCGGTCGTTTTCGACTTCAACGAGAAGCAGGACAAGTTCATGTCGCACGAAGCTCCTTGGAATGCCATCATCTTCGACTATTACCTGAACTTCATCCCCTATTTTGCCAACCTGTTCAGCCCGCTGTTCGTGTTCATTGCCGTCATTTTCTTCACCTCCAAGCTGACAGAAAATTCGGAAATCATTGCCATGTTTTCCTCGGGCATGAGCTTCAAGCGCATCTTGCGCCCCTACATGGTTTCGGCCGGCATCATTGCTGTTGCCACCTTCTGGCTGGGAGGATACGTCATCCCCAAGGGCAGCGTGACACGTATCAACTTCGAAGACAAGTATTACAAGCCACGAAAGGCAAACTCGGCACGAAACATCCAGCTGGAGGTGGACACGGGCGTCATTGCCTACATCGACCGCTTCGAGAACTATCGTCAGACGGGCTACCGCTTCTCGTTGGACAAGTTCAAGGACAAGCAGCTGGTTTCCCACCTGACGGCCCGCAGCATCACCTACGACACGACTGCCTATCATCGCTGGACCATCAAGGACTATATGATACGCGAAATGGACGGAATGAAAGAAAAAATCACGCATGGGGACAGGATAGACACGACGCTCTTCATGGAGCCTGCCGACTTCCTCATCATGAAGAACCAGCAGGAGATGCTGACCAATCCGCAGCTGAGCGAATACATTGACCGACAGAAGCAGCGAGGATTTGCCAATATCAAGGAGTTCGAAATCGAGTATCACAAACGCATCGCCATGTCGTTTGCCTCCTTCATCCTGACATTGATTGGAGTCTCCCTGTCGTCCAAGAAGACCAAAGGGGGGATGGGACTTTATCTGGGTATCGGATTGGGACTGAGCTTCTCGTACATCCTGTTCCAGACCATTGCGTCTACATTTGCCGTCAATGGCAATGTGCCGCCCATGATCGCGGTATGGATCCCCAACATCCTGTATGCCTTCATCGCATTCTATCTGTATAAGAAAGCACCTAAATAAGAAGAGGTATAGAAACATTGAAGCCCCTCCAGTCCTTGTGTCGCCACAAGCGCTGGAGGGGCTTTTTTGTTGTATTCATTTCCTCTTATCAACCACTCTCCTCCTGTCAGACCGATTGGAACAATCAGTTCAGATAGGACGAAAGCTCAGCAGCAGAGATGTTTTTGGCAATAATCACACCATTATCATCCAGTAAATAGTTTGTAAAACCACGACCTAAACGGTATTGTTTAAAGAGGTCGGAGTTTTCACCATCCGTTTCTACAAAACAGACGGGAGTAACTATTTGGTCCTTACGAATGGTTTCTTCGAATACGGAACGATATTCATCGAACGAAACGGAAACCATTTCCACATTTTGATTGGAGGCCGCACGAAGCACATTGCTCAAACTTGCGTTTTGCATACGGGACTGCGCATCATAACTGGCCCAAAAGCTCAATAACACGTATTTGCCTTTCAGATTTGAAAGTTCGTGTTGTTCATCAGACATAGATTGGATTTTAAAATCAGGGGCTATGTCACCCACATTCAAACCTCCCGTAGGTTTGTCTTTTGATACAAAAGAAGTCAAGGAACTAACTAGTAATACAACAAAAATCCATTTTACATATCTCATGCAATACGGTTTTGGTTAATACTATCCGGGACTGTCGTTCGTGACAGTGATTTCTTCCCGGAACATTGTCTCTCAGGCCTCTCCTACCAAAAGAGCTCTGATAGTCAAAGCCTTTAATCTGAAATCGGCTGCAAAGGTACGCATTTCTCAAAGTATAATCCAAACAAACAAGTAATTTTCTTACTTTTTAAGGGTCGTTTTTTATGTTATTTAGCATATTTTGCCCCACGAACAGGCTTGGGCAAAAGGAAACGGATGCGTCTCGACAAAAAAATCAAGTAAGCTTGTTTTTCCTCTTTTCTACATTTATATTATCTTTGCGTCCAAATTGAGATGAAGCATGAAGTTTTCTGAATTACCCCTGAACGACAGCGTTCTTGATGCGCTCGACGCCATGCGCTTCGAAGAATGTACTCCTATACAAGAAAAATCGATTCCAGTAATACTCGAAGGAAGAGACCTGATAGCCGTGGCACAGACGGGAACAGGCAAAACTGCTGCCTATCTGCTGCCCGTACTGAATCGTCTTTCAGAAGAAGAACATCCCGAAGATGCCATCAACTGCATCGTGATGGCGCCTACACGCGAACTGGCCCAACAGATAGACCAACAGATGGAAGGCTTTTCTTATTTCATGCCTGTGAGCAGCGTGGCTGTATATGGAGGAAACGATGGCATCTTGTTCGAACAGCAGAAGAAAGGGCTTACGCTGGGAGCCGATGTGGTGATAGCAACCCCAGGCCGCCTGATAGCCCACCTGAACTTGGGTTACGTAGACCTTTCGAAGGTATCTTATTTTATTCTGGACGAAGCCGACCGCATGCTCGACATGGGTTTCTACGACGACATCATGCAGATCGTGAAATACCTCCCAAAGGAACGTCAGACGATCATGTTCTCAGCTACCATGCCTGCCAAGATACAGCAGCTGGCAAAAAACATCCTGAACAACCCCGCAGAGGTAAAACTGGCCGTATCCAAACCTGCCGACAAAATCATACAGGCCGCCTACGTCTGCTATGAGAACCAAAAGCTGGGCATCATACGCAGCCTGTTCGCAGAGGAGGTCCCCGAGCGAGTTATCATCTTCGCTTCCTCGAAAATCAAGGTGAAAGAAGTGACAAAAGCCCTGAAGCAGATGAAACTGAACGTAGGCGAAATGCACTCCGACCTGGAGCAGGCGCAACGCGAAGCCGTCATGCATGAGTTTAAGGCAGGACGCATCAACATCCTGGTGGCGACCGACATCGTGGCGCGTGGCATCGACATCGACGACATCCGCCTGGTCATCAACTTCGACGTACCCCACGACTGCGAAGACTATGTGCATCGCATCGGACGTACTGCCCGTGCCAACAATGACGGTGTGGCCATCACCTTCGTCAGCGAAAAAGAGCAGACTAACTTCCACACCATCGAGAAATTCCTTGAGAGGGATATCTATAAGATTCCTGTTCCGGCCGAACTGGGTGAAGCGCCCGAATACCAGCCGCGCAACAACGAAAAAGGTGGACGAAAACGAGGAGGAGGTAAATCGCGTAGAGGCGGACGAAAAGGCGCTGGCAACAAAGGGAAAAAAACGAATAAAGAATAATCTTTGCTTTTTATCTTATCCCATAAATAGAGAAATAGCCCAAGGCATCTTGTCTCGGGCTATTTTTATTTTCAGAAGGCTTTGCGTATCCTCATTTGGAAACCTAGATTGTCGCCATAAATCTCTCCTGTATCCAGACCTAGGGAAGCATGAATCAGCCATGTCTTTTGCTTGTCGGGCATGTATTGGAAAGCGACATAAGCTGAGAAGTTTTCCAAGATATCGAGCGTAGGCGTCCCATGTGTACCCCACGTGCGATTAAAGGACATCTTGGCTATATAGTTCCATTTGTCGGAAAATTCGCCGCTCCAACCCACATGCAGGGCTTTTACGCGATTGTACTTGAACGACATGCTCCCATCTTCATTGTAAATGGGCGAACGAAGCAAGGGATTGCCGTTGGCCATTCCCCAATGGGCCCATCCATGGTACAAACCGTTGTTGTAATAGTTGTCACTACCTCCCGTCTTATGTACAGGTCCGTCCTCAGGTTCGTGAAGTCCATGGAGCGGACCACTTTGGTTGGTGGTCTGCAGAAACTCCAATACAACATTGTTGATCGGACGGAAGTTGTTGAACTTCAACTCTATACCCCAAAGGCCGTCCCATCCGTTCTGCTTGCCCATGGCGGAGAAGTCTTCAAAGTAATTGTCCAGATAGGCGCTGATCGAGAAGTCTTTTCCACGATAGGTTCCACGAATCTGTTCGGTCCCTACAAAATTGCCCTGATAAAATAAGGCATCGTTAGCAGGTTTGTCTTCGTCAGCCGATCCTGGGATAAATATGCGAAAGTAATCCTTCAAAGTGTTTCCCAAATCGACTTCTCCGCTGCTGGTCACCCTCTGACCTCCAAACTCAGTGTCCAAAGTCATGCCAAAATCCAATTGCCATTTACCGTCAGGCACTCCGATACGTACAAATCCTTCTTTATGATGGTATTTGATATTCTTGGTATACCAGGCTCCTCCAGCCACGTTGGCATGGTCTTTCAGCCAATTGCTGTCCGTAAACCAGCCGTATGAGATTTCTCCCTTGATGGCCAGACGCGGCAACAGATAGAGGTATTCAGGGATACCTATCATGATTTGTGGGATAGGTCTGGAATTGCCCGACCAGGTAAGTTCTCCACTACTCAGGCGGCTGTTGATCAACGGCGCTGTCATCTCTTTGCTTCCAGCAAAAATGCCGAACCATTTGTATCTGAAATCAGCGTAAGCCTGCTGGATGCCAGAGCTGAAACCTGCGGCTGCAATCACATCCAATCCGGCCTCTACATCCCACTTGCCCCATCGGTCGTTATAAAAGACACCACCACGGATATAGGTACTATTGTCAAGAGAAGCCAATCCCTGCAGGTTGCTCACTTGCCACAAAGGAGTATTGTCACCTGTGCGAACAGTAGCTCCATATTCTACAAAAGAGTTGAGCTTGTTTTGTTTTTGTGCCGTCGCACTTCCAACGCTAGCAAGCAGAAGTGCTAAAAGGCCAACTTTCATATACATAAATAAGCACGCTTTAATGTAAGACGGTGCAAAAGTAGGAAAAATCCAGCAGCCAGATGCTCTTTCGTTGATATTTTGTTGATAAGAAAAACGGAACTTTTGACTCATTTATCCAATAATTCTGCTATTTTTGCACCATGATTGAATTGTCCCGACACATAGAAACACTGCTACTGGAGAATGATTGCGTCATTGTTCCCGATTTTGGAGGCTTTGTCGCTCATTATAATCCGGCTACTTATATAGAGGAAGAAAACATTTTCCTTCCCCCTACCCGTACCATTGGTTTCAACCCGCAATTGAAAATGAACGACGGGCTTTTGGTACAATCGTATATGGCTGTCTATGGCACCAACTTCCCTGACGCCACCCGTATGGTAAACAAGGAAGTGCAAAACCTGGTAGCCTGTCTGCACGAGAATGGCAAAGTTGAACTGCCAAACATTGGCGAGATAAGCTATACAGTCCATGGCACTTGTAATTTTACGCCTTATGACAATCGAATGACTACTCCCGGCCTGTATGGACTGGACAGCTTCGAAATAAAACCGCTGGCCGCGCTGCATAAGGCAGAAGTGCGCAACCATCTGCATGCTCCTTCTATAGAAGCAAGACCGTCGAGACGTATCAGAAGAAGCAGTTACCATTGGAAGTTAAAACGTTCCTACCTGTCCAATGCCGTTGCCTTTATTGCTGCCATAGCCTTATTTTTCATGTTCTCTACTCCGATAGAAAACACCGAAACCATTCAAGGCAACTATGCCCGCTTGCTTCCCACAGAAATATTCGAGCAGCTGGAAAAGCAATCGCTGGCTGTCACACCCGTCGTTACACCCCAATCATCAAAGGTGCAACAGAAAGCCAAACAGCAGGCCAAACAAACTGCAGCAGCCAAAGCTCAAACATCTAAAGAGGTGAAGCCGATAGCCGTTCGCGAAGTGAAAGTTAAAACGGTAGAAACTAAAAAAGCTCCTGTAGTTGCCCAACCGACCAAACCAGTTGAAAGCAAACCGGCAGTCGCCGAGGCTTCTCCTGCAGCTAAGGCAGCTAAGAATGTCAAGAAGCCGTATCACATCATTGTAGCCAGTGTAGGTACAGAGAAAGATGCGCGCGCAACAGCCGAGCAGCTGAAAAAAGAAGGATATGAAGGCGCTTCAGCCATCATCGGCAATGGAAAAATGAGAGTTAGCATCGAATCTTTCTCCACTCAGGCAGAAGCTTATCGTAGCTTGCAAGTTATCCGTGAGCAGAAAGCCTATCAGAACGCATGGGTACTGAAGTATTGAAAAACATCATTTCGAAGAACTCATAACAATCACCAAGCATGAAACGTGTACGTTGTCCCAAATGCGAGAATTTTCTAACCTTCGATGAGACCAAATATACCGAAGGCCAGTCTTTGGTTTTCATTTGCGACCATTGCAAAAAGCAGTTCAGCATCCGACTGGGCAAAAGCAAAGTACAGGCGCCGCGAAAAGAAGAAAAACTGGACGAGAAAGAATTTCAAAACGCCTTTGGTAGCATCACTGTAATTGAGAATGTCTTCGGCTTCAAACAGGTACTCCCGCTACAGGAAGGCGACAACGTCATAGGACGCCGATGCATTGGTACAGAAATCAATGTACCTATTGAAACTTCTGACATGAGCATGGACCGTCGCCATTGCATCATCAACGTGAAGCGCAACAAACAGGGGGAAATAGTCTATACTCTGCGCGATGCCCCCAGCCTGACAGGAACATTCCTGAACAACGAGATATTGGGCGATCGCGACCGCGTTCGTATCGAAGACGGAGCCATAGTCACCATTGGCGCCACTACGTTCATATTACGGGCAGGAGAGTAAATCCCTAAGATTCCCATAAAATAAAAAACGCCTGAGGCTTTCTGTTCAATTCCTCAGGCGTTTTCTTTTTATTGATTGTTATAGTTATTATTCAGCTTCCGAAGAAAGTCTTCTTCTTCTGGCGGGCTTTTCCTTAGTAGCATCTACTTTGGGCTCTATAGTTACTCCAGCCAGCTCTGGGTCGATCATGATACGTCCGCAGTATTCGCAAACGATTACTTTCTTGCGAGAGCGAATATCCAATTGTCTCTGAGGCGGAATCTTATTGAAGCAACCACCACAAGCATCGCGCTGTACGTAAACGATACCCAAACCGTTACGAGAATTCTTACGAATGCGCTTGAATGACTGAAGCAGACGGGGCTCGATTTTTGTTTCCAAGTCTTTTGCCTTGTCTCTCAGCTTTTCTTCCTCTTGTTTGGTTTCTGAGATAATTTCGTCCAGCTCGTTTTTCTTTACTTCCAGATCCTGTTTTCTTTCCTCCAACTGAGCTGCACTGTCTTCCATCTCTTTCGACTTCGCAGCTTCTTGTTCTGTAAACTCGCGAATACGTTTTTCGCACAACTCGATCTCCAAAGTCTGGAACTCAATTTCCTTGCTCAAGAAGTCATATTCGCGGTTGTTGCGTACATTCTCCTGCTGTTCCTTATACTTTGCTACAGAAGCCTTAGCTGTTTCGATTTCCACCTTCTTGGTTGCGATGGATGTTTTCAGTTCAGTTACTTCCGTCTTAATTCTTTCGATACGAGTGCTCAAACCTGCAATTTCGTCTTCCAAGTCTTGTACTTCCAAGGGGAGTTCTCCTCTCAAAGTCTTGATTTCATCAATCTTGGAAAGAGTTGTTTGCAACTGGAACAAGGTCTTCAACTTCTGCTCAACAGTTAGTTCCTGCTGATCTTTTTTTGCTTCTTTAGCCATTTCTGTTACATGTATTTTATGGGATTGGTGTTCACCTTGGTCTGTTGTACTTCCAGACTGGGGAACAGTTCCCTGATTATTGTATAAAATATCTCTTTTGTATATTGCTCACTTTCATAATGCCCGATCTCGGCCAACAGAATGTCGCCCTCATGTCCGAAATATTCATGATACTTTATTTCACCCGTAATGAACACGTCTGCTCCTTGTCGGATGGCAAGCGGCATCAGGAAAGCACCTGCACCTCCACATAAAGCAACCTTCTGTATTTCCCTACCCATCAGTTTGTTATGACGCAAACATTCTACTTCAAAAGTCTTCTTCACCTTTTTCAGGAAGTCAAGCTCTGTCTCTGGCTCCGACAGTTCGCCTATCACGCCGGCACCTGCCTGCTGCCAAGTATTCTGCAATGGATAGAAGTCGAATGCCGGCTCTTCATATGGATGTACAGCCAACAGCGCCTGAAGCACTTCTGCTTTCCTATAAGCTGGCAGGATTGTCTCAAGACGCACTTCTGATTCGGTATGCAACTCACCTATCGTACCACAGTAAGGATGCGTTCCCTCCTGCGCACGAAATGTTCCTTTTCCCTCTACATTGTAACTGCATGAATCATAATTCCCAATGCAGCCACATCCTGCGGAAAACAGAGCGTTTCTTACTTCTGAAGCTTGCGCTACAGGAACGAAAGTAACCAATTTGAGCAACGCATTCTCTTTAGGTTCCAATACACGCAGATTCTTCAAGCCAAGTTTTTCAGCCATCTTGAAGTTCACTCCCCCCCAGGCATTATCCAGATTGGTATGGGCGGCATAGACAACGATGTCGTTTTTGATAGCTTTCAAAATACAACGTTCCACGTAGTCACGCCCCGTTATCGATTTATAACCTTTGAACAGGAGTGGATGATGGGCTATCACCAGGTTGTACCCAAGTGCAATTGCCTCGTCCAGCACTGCTTCAGTAACGTCAAGACACAACAAAGCCCCTGTTGCTTCCGCATCTGTCAATCCTATTTGCAGGCCAGCATTATCAAATCCGTCTTGCAATGGCAGAGGCGCGAACCGTTCAAGGGCGCTTACGATCTCCTTTATTTTCATAATAAAACAGAGAATTTGGATGCAAAGATAGTAAAAAGTAAGGATGTGATAAATAAAATCTGATATTTTCGGCAAAAAAATGACAGGCATAGGTAGAAAAGCACGTTTTTTTGCAGGCAGAAAGGTCATTTGTCGGATGAAGCCAAATATTTATCGTATCTTTGTCTCACTGATTCATTCAAAAAATACATTCAACTATGATAGCAAACGAAAGAGACGTCCGTCACGAACACATACTGAGTGTAGCCCGACAAATGATGACAGCTGCACGCACTGCCCCTAAAGGCAAAGGTATCGATGCCATCGAAGTTGCCATGGCGACCGATGAAGATTTGCAAAAGCTCTCTGCTGAAATGCGGCAAATTTCAGAAGAAACCGGTATGAAATTCTTTCTGCGCGATGCCGACAATATATTGCAAGCCGAATGCGTGGTTATAATAGGTACACGTGAACAACCTCAGGGGCTGAACTGTGGACATTGCGGATATGCCACCTGTGCTGCACGTCCGAAAGGCGTTCCTTGTGCTTTGAACACTGTCGACGTAGGTATTGCTATCGGTTCAGCCTGTGCTACAGCTGCCGACATGCGTGTCGATACCCGCGTTATGTTCTCTGCAGGCCTGGCTGCCCAACGCTTGCAATGGCTACCCGAATGCCATAGCGTATTTGCCATCCCTGTCAGCGCTTCCTCCAAAAATCCATTTTTCGACCGCAAACCTAAAGATGCTAATAAATAATGATGGAAACAACCGCAACCATACTTCCTGCAGAATGGACACGCCAAAGTGGCGTACAGCTGACTTGGCCACATGCAGCTACCGACTGGGCCTACATGCTCGATGAAGTTCAGACGTGTTTTCTCCACATCGCCCGCGAAATAGCTGCTCGCGAACTGCTTCTCATTGTCACTCCTGAACCCGAAGAAGTGAAACGTCAGATCTCCGATACGATCAATATGGAAAACGTACGCCTCATACAATGCGCAACCAACGATACGTGGGCACGCGACCATGGCGCCATTACTCTGCTCAATGCTGACAAACCTGTTCTGCTCGATTTCAAATTCAACGGCTGGGGATTGAAATTTGCTTCAGATAAGGACAATCTTATTACCCGCCGATTGGTCGATGCCAATGCACTGCATGGCAGATATGTCAATTGCCTGGGCTTTGTTCTCGAAGGAGGTTCTATCGAAAGCGATGGTAAAGGTACTTTACTCACCACATCAGAATGTCTGCTTTCCCCCAATCGCAACGGACAAATGACTCAAAAAGAGATAGAGACATACCTTCGCAATACTTTTCATCTACAACAAGTTCTCTGGCTGGATCACGGTTACCTGGCGGGTGACGACACAGATAGCCATATCGATACCTTGGCACGCCTTTGTCCCAACGACACCATCGTATACGTGCAATGTACCGACATAACTGACGAACATTACGAAGCCCTTCGCCTCATGGAAGAACAACTGAAAACGTTCCGTACCTTGAAAGGCGAGCCCTATCGTCTGCTCCCCTTGCCCATGGCCAATGCCATCATCGAAGATGGCGAACGCCTGCCGGCTACCTATGCCAACTTTCTCATCCTGAACGAAGCCGTGCTCTACCCCACTTACAACCAGCCCGACAACGATCGCCGTGCCGCCGAAGTGCTTCAGCAGGCCTTTCCTGATTACGAGATTGTGGGTATCGACTGCCGTGCCCTTATCTGCCAACACGGGTCGCTGCATTGTGTAACGATGCAGTATCCTATAGGAGTCTTACGATAAAATTAAAAAATAACAAAATACAGATTAGTACAATATGAGAAAAATAAAAGTAGGCATCATCCAACAAGCCAATACCGCTGACCTGCGGATGAATCTGATGAATTTGGCCAAGAGCATTGAAGCATGTGCTGCTCATGGTGCACAGTTGGTTGTACTGCAAGAGCTGCACAACTCACTTTATTTCTGCCAAACAGAAAATACACAACTTTTCGACTTGGCCGAACCTATCCCTGGCCCTTCTACAGGTTTCTATTCCGAACTGGCAGCTGCCAACCGGATTGTTCTTGTGACTTCGCTCTTCGAAAAACGTGCACCAGGGCTATATCACAACACCGCTGTAGTCTTCGACCGTGATGGAAGCATTGCAGGCAAGTATCGCAAAATGCACATCCCCGACGATCCCGCATACTACGAAAAATTCTATTTCACTCCAGGTGATTTGGGCTTCGAACCGATACAGACCTCGCTTGGCAAACTAGGCGTGCTTGTCTGCTGGGACCAATGGTATCCTGAAGCTGCCCGCCTCATGGCACTGAAGGGAGCTGAACTGCTGATCTACCCCACTGCCATTGGATGGGAAAGTACCGATACAGATGACGAAAAAGCCCGCCAGCTGAATGCCTGGATTATTTCACAGCGTGGACATGCCGTAGCCAATGGGCTGCCTGTCATTTCCGTGAACCGTGTCGGTCATGAGCCTGACCCTTCGGGACAAACCAATGGCATTCTTTTCTGGGGAAACAGTTTCGTAGCAGGTCCTCAAGGCGAACTCTTGGCTCAAGCCAGCAACGACCGTCCAGAAAATTTAGTGGTTGAAGTCGACATGGAACGTTCTGAAAACGTACGCCGATGGTGGCCTTTCCTTCGCGATCGCCGCATCGATGCTTACGAAGGTATTGTAAAAAGATTTATCGACTGAAAAAATGAAGTAAACCACTGAAGATCAACGAAAAGTAACACGTTTATTCATCAGGAAGTTTACCGTACCATAGATAAAGAGGCCGAGGAACTGAGCCAGATATTCGTTACAATCCCACAGCTCGACCAGCACGATAAGAAAAAGGAATTGGGCAACATAAGCCATTCCGAAAGCAATAAGAAAGAGCAGCACCTGCCGCCAGGTGTTGCTCTTTTTGTCTGTAGGAAATATCCAGTACTTGCACCAGATGAAGTTATGTGTCTGTGCAAGCACGTAAGCCGTCACGTTGGATGCCAGATAGTGAATGCCCAAAACGCCCATCATGATTCCGATGGTCGCTGCAGTAATCAGTGCATTCAGCGTGCCGATTACCGCAAAGCGGATGATTCGTGTTGTTTCTTTCACTATCGGTTCCAGGTGATTAGAAAGTTATTCTTTTACATCTACAATCAGATTCAGTTCGTCCAACTGTTTCTGATCGAGGAAGCCCGGTGCGTCAAGCATCACGTCGCGTCCGCTATTGTTCTTCGGGAAGGCAATGCAGTCGCGGATGCTATCCAGTCCGGCAAAGATGCTCACCCAACGGTCGAGACCATAAGCCAAACCTCCATGAGGGGGTGCACCATACTTGAAAGCATTCATCAGGAAGCCAAACTGCTCCTCTGCCTTCTCTGGCGTAAAGCCCAGGATTTCGAACATCTTAGCCTGCAGCTTCGCATCGTGGATACGGATTGAACCACCTCCCACTTCGATACCGTTGCAAACCATGTCATAGGCATCAGCACGCACAGCAGCCGGATCGGTATCCAGCAAGGGGATATCTTCGTCCTTCGGATGAGTGAACGGATGATGCATGGCCATCAAACGGCCTTCTTCCTCGCTCCACTCGAACATCGGGAAGTCTACTACCCACAAAAGAGCAAATTTGTTCTTGTCGCGCAATCCCAGTTGGTTACCCATTTCCAGACGAAGTTCACAAAGCTGCTTGCGGGTTTTCATTGCATCGTCACCACTCAGGATCAGAATCAAGTCACCCGGTTTGGCACCAAAAGCTTCTTTCATCTGTTGCAGTACCTCTTGCGTATAGAATTTGTCTACACTCGACTTTACGTTACCATCAGCCTCTACACGAGCGTAAATCATGCCTTTGGCTCCGATCTGCGGACGTTTCACAAACTCAGTCAACGCATCGAGTTGCTTGCGTGTATAGTGGGCTGCACCCTCGGCACAAATACCACCGATGTAAGCTGCATTGTCGAATACCGAAAAGCCATATCCCTTCAGGATGTCCATCAGTTCGACAAACTTCATGCCGAAACGCAAGTCGGGCTTGTCACTACCATAATACTTCATGGCGTCTGCCCATGGCATGCGTTGGAAAGGTTCTGTCAACTCAACGCCACGCAATTCCTTGAACAGATACTTGGCCATTCCCTCGAAGAGTTCGATCACATCGTCCTGTTGCACAAACGACATTTCGCAGTCAATCTGTGTAAATTCCGGCTGACGGTCAGCACGCAAGTCCTCGTCACGGAAACATTTGGCAATCTGGAAATAGCGGTCGAAACCTGATACCATCAGCAGCTGTTTCAGCGTCTGCGGGCTCTGAGGCAACGCATAGAACTGTCCCGGATTCATACGTGAAGGAACGACAAAGTCGCGCGCACCTTCAGGAGTAGAACCGATGAGCAGCGGAGTTTCCACCTCGATAAAACCTTTGCTATCCAGATATTTGCGCACCTCGATAGTCATTTTGTGGCGCAGTTCCAGATTCTTGCGGACAGCCGTACGGCGCAAGTCCAGATAACGGTATTTCATGCGAATATCATCGCCACCGTCCGTATTGTCCTCGATGGTGAAGGGAGGAGTCAGAGCTGCGTTCAGAACATTCAGTTCCGACACGATAATCTCAATGTCACCCGTAGGAATGTTGCTGTTCTTGCTGAAACGCTCGTTTACTGTACCAGTCACCTGAATAACGTACTCACGTCCCAAGTGGTTGGCCTGTTCGCACAAGGCAGCATTCACTTCCTCATTGAATACTAACTGGGTGATGCCGTAACGGTCGCGCAGGTCGATGAAGGTCATGCCTCCCATCTTACGGCTGCGCTGCACCCATCCGGCCAGCGTCACCTGCTTATTGACATCGGAGATGCGAAGCTCTCCGCAAGTATGTGTTCTATACATTTTTTATTGAGTTTTGATTTTATGAGTGCAAAAGTACGGAATATTTGGAATACTCTCTCTATTTTTTTGTCAGCTTTTTAATCTGCTCTTTACCTTTATCCAAAATCATACGGTTTTTGTGCGAAATATCCTCTACGATTGTCTCGTTGAGCTGCTTCAAACCATTGATATAGTCCTGTGCACGTTGCAGCACATTGACAGAACCTTTTCCGGCATTACGGGGCACGATGACCTTCAATTCCTTCTGCACAATAGCCACTTCCACATCCTCTCCTGCCATCATGGGGTCGCCGTCAAAATGCACTACGCCCGGCTTTGTACGATGAATGTGCAGAGACTTACACTGGAAAGTCTTGATGCGGCTGTTTTGGTTAATGGTCTTGTTGAACAGCTGAAAAGACAATGCCGGTACGTCGAGTACCGTAAACGGCTCCAGAATCGTTACGTCGAGCAATCCGTCGTTCAAGGTAGCTTTCGGAGCAATATAAGCATTGTTTCCATACTGCGACGCATTGCCGCAGGCTATCAGGAAAGCTTTGTAGCGTGCCGACGGATTTCCGTCCATCTCCAGTTCATAAACTTCCGGACGGTATTTCAAGCTTTCGCGCAGCGTCTGCTCCAGATACGTCAGAGGCCCCCTTCTGCCGGCTTGCGAAAATTTCAGGCTGACAAAAGCATCGAATCCCACCCCACACGTACAGAAGAAAGGTACATTATTTATTTTACCGTAATCAATAATGTCCGTCACTCCGTCGTTGATGATATCCACCGCTTTTTTCGGCTCCATAGGGATCTGCAGATGGCGTGCCAGTCCGTTGCCCGATCCGCAGGGAATAATCCCTAGCGCCGTTTCCGTATGAACCAGCGAACGGGCAATCTCGTTGATAGTGCCGTCACCTCCGATTGCCACTACCGCAAAAGCCCCTTCAGCAGCTTTCCGTGCGGCAATCTCCACAGCATGTCCGGCATATTCGGTATAGACCACCTCTTTATCATAGCGTTCCTGGTCCAACCTTTCGTTCACCCAAGCCAGGATTTGCTCTTTACTCTGAGTGCCCGATACCGGATTTATAATAAAAACTATTTTTTTCTTATCCTTATTGTCCATTCCTAAATAAGTGGGATTATCATGTCCTGCAAAAGTAATACAAATCCTTAGAAGAATGGCAAAAAACTTCTCCCTAAAACAATCATAGGTCGTTTTTTTAGTCCAATCGATGCAAAAAAAGAACTAAAATTGCTATCTTTGCCCCCGTTTTTGAAACTTGAGCAAAAAAAACATACTAATTATAAGACATTCAATGGGTTTACTACAAGAAAAATTTGCGAAATACGACCTGCCCCAACAATTCATGGCCAAAGGCGTATATCCTTATTTCCGTGAAATCGACAGCCACCAGGATACAGAGGTACTGATGGATGGCAAAAAAGTCCTGATGTTCGGCTCCAATGCCTATATGGGACTGACGTATGACAAGCGAATCATTGATGCGGCCAAAGCCGCCACTGATAAATATGGCACGGGATGTGCCGGCTCACGCCTGCTGAACGGTACACTCGACATCCACGTACAGCTGGAAAAAGAGTTGGCCGAGTTCGTAGGAAAAGACGAAGCCCTCTGCTTCTCCACCGGATTTACCGTAAACGAAGGTGTCATTCCCCAGCTGGTAGGCCGAGGCGACTACATCATCTGTGACGACCGCGACCACGCTTCTATCGTCGACGGACGCCGCCTTTCATTCGCCACTCAGCTGAAGTATAAACACAACGACATGGAAGACCTCGAAAAAGAGCTCCAGAAATGCGAGCCCGATGCGGTCAAACTGATTGTCGTAGACGGCGTATTCTCCATGGAAGGCGACCTGGCTAACCTGCCTGAGATTGTCCGCCTGAAGAAAAAATACAATGCAAGCATTTACGTCGACGAGGCCCATGGCTTGGGCGTATTCGGCCGTCAGGGAAGAGGTGTCTGCGACCATTTCGGCGTAACCGACGATGTAGACCTCATTATGGGTACCTTCAGCAAGTCACTGGCCTCTATCGGTGGTTTTGTGGCTGGCGACAAGGAAGTCATCAACTGGCTTCGCCACAATGCCCGTTCCTACATCTTCCAGGCCAGCAACACGCCTGCTGCAACAGCCGCAGCCCGCGAAGCGCTCCACATTATTCAGAACGAGTCCGAACGCATCCAGCGCCTGTGGGACATCACGAACTACGCACTGGAAGCTTTCCGTAATGCCGGATTCGAGATTGGCGACACCGAGTCACCCATCATCCCCCTCTACGTTCGCGATACGGAGAAGACCTTCACAGTCACCAAGCTGGCTTTCGACGAAGGCATCTTCATCAACCCCGTCATCCCGCCCGCCTGCGCTCCGCAGGATACATTGGTACGTGTAGCCCTCATGGCCACGCACACCAAGGAGCAGATTGACTATGCAGTTGAGAAGTTAACCAAATGCTTCAAACAGCTGGATATCATAAAATAACATATAACAGTATATTGCTAAATATAAAGAAGGCTGCGCACATAAAATGTGTACAGCCTTTTTCTTTACTTTACCAACCCATCTATAGAGCAGCCTTGCAACTTACAGCGGACTTCCGCTATATCAAGAAAAGGATGTTCCCATTCTTGTCGTAACTTGTCACCTTCTCGGTGAAACGGCCCGCGTTGCTGCTTAACGAAGTACCTTCGCCATAGACCGCATCCAGCAGGCGGTTCAGCCCGTCGTAGGTGAACTTGTAGCCGCGGGTCGTTGTCTCATTACCCGCCTGCCACGTCATGCCGCTGATGTTCCCGTTATAACAGGGAGTACCGTTCCCGGTGTTGTAATATAGGTTCTGTGAGAACTTGCTCCCGCTGATCCCCGTCAGCCAGTCGCGCAGGTTGTAGGCATAGGTCAGCTTCTGGGAGGCGTTGCCGTGCGGAGACATGCTTTGCAGCCTGCCCAGCTCGTCGTACGTGTTCTCGACCAGCGTCACCGTCACGCCGCCCAGCGTGTGCTCCACCTTCGTCAGCCGCTCCGCGTGGTCGTAGGTGTACTCGGTGACCTCCGTAAGTGTGGGCTTCCCGCTTGCCGTATGCGTGTGGCTCACCACGGCGGGCTTGCCCGTGAAGGTATAGACGGTATGGGTCACGCCGTGACCGCCCAGCAGGTTGCTCTGCACAGCCTGCGTCACGCGGCCGCGCGTGTCGTAATAGTAAGCCGTATAAAGGTTCTGCGCGGTGCCCGAGCCGTCTGTTGCGAGCGAGACGCGACCCGTCAGCTTGCCCTGCCCGCTCACCGTGGCCGCCGGATAGACGCTCCCCGTGAAGCCTTCCGTGCCCAGGAAGCCGTAGCTGTCGTACAGGTGACGGACATGCACCGTCTTGCCCCCCAGGGGGCTCTTCACCGTACACTCCCCTTCCTCCGTCAGGCGGCCGAAGGCATCGTACAGGTAGTAGCTCCAGCGCCCCGAAGCGCGCTGAACGCCGTCCTGCGAGAACACAAGGCGGTCCATCGCGTCATACTCGTAAAACGTCTCCCCGCACCCAGGCCGGCGGCCGCAGGTCAGACGACCCAGACCGTCGTAGGAGTAGCTGTAGCCGGACGACGCGAGCGAAGAGGAGGAGAAGTCGCTGCCCATCGCGGGAGTCAGCACGTGGCGGAGCAGCCCGCGGGAGTCGTACACGTAGTACGTGTCGGCGTAGCTGTCACCGGAGAGCACCCCGCGGTCCAGGAGCGTGCGCCCCTGCTTGTCGAGGAACGACAGGCGGACGTGACCGTCCTCGTCCGTCGAGCGGACCACTTCGAGAGAACCCGAAGGATACAGGCCTCCGTCGGACAGGACGCCCGAGGACGTCACCGTGAAACGACGGCACGAGAGAAGCGGGCTGTCCGCATCGTTCGTCCCGTAGCGGAGGGCTGAGGGGTGCCCCAACCAGGCGGAACCAACGCCCGTCACCTGAAGCGGACGCCCCAGAGGGGACTCCTCGCGCAGCGTCTCTTCGTAGGGACGGGAGTCGGACGTGAAGGACACGGCACGTTCGGGAAGGTCCGAGACGAAAGCGCCGTCGAGGCCCGATACGGGCACCTGACGCCAAACGCGCCACACACGCCCGCGGCGGTCGTAGTCCGTGAAGTCAGCAAGGTCGGCCCCCGAAGGGGAAGCGCCCGCCCGCAACGTCTGCACGGGGCGTCCCAGGCCGTCGAAATAAGACAGCGTCTCCAGGAAAAGGTTGCCCGAGGTGTCGAGCATGTCGCGGCGGAGGATGTGGCTGCGGTCCATGCTGCGGCCCGGAGAGGGCGTGGCATAGGACGGAGCGGGATCGGGAGAAGGGACATGGCCGCTGCCGTTGTACGGAACAGGCGTGTCAAGCGTGTAGTCTCCCACAAAATTGTCAACGGCGAAGGCGAAGCGGAGCTCGTGGGCATCCATTTCGCCCTGACGGGAGAAATAAGCGACATAATCGCCCGAAGGGACATTCGCATTGTATTCGAACTGGGTACCGGAAACAGGACGGTATTTCAGCTCATATTCCTGAAGTTCGAGCCCCGAACGGCACAGGTGGCTCTCATAAAGGGACATACCGTTCGAGGGACTGAAATACAGAAGGGTCACGCGAGAAGGATCGCCGATGCTGAAACGAACCGTCACATCCACCTCACGGCAACCTTGGGGAATCTGGAAGGAGAGAGGATGACGGTCGGCCACGGCAAGCGTGGTGTCAGCGCGGAATACGGACTGGGCGGCGGTAAAGGAGCCGCAGACAAGCAGCAGGGCCAAAAGGACGCCCGTGCGCAGCAGGAAGGGGTTAATTCGGATTGCTTTCATGATACTCATAAGTGGAAAGGGTGTGTTGTTCGTTGTCTTTGATCACATTCAGGCGCCCGGCGGAGTCGTAGCCGTAGTAGGTGGAAGTACCGTCGGGAGCCGTATGCCCCGTAGGACCCACGTGCGCATCGTAACGCCAGTATTCCAACTGGGCCTCGGGATGAGACGAGCGCAGGCCGTCGAGCAGGGTGTAGACGCTTTCGGGAACACTCTGAGACTCGCTCAGTTCCGAAGGGGAAAGCCCGGCGGAGGTCAGCACAGAGAGAGGGAGGTTGCGCGCGGAGGCAAGCAGGTGCTTACCCCCGTGCGACCACAGCAGAGAGGTCACCGTACCGTCGGCCGAGGTCACCTGACAGGGTTTGCCGCAGGGAAGGTACGAAGAGTAGCTCTCCACAGTGCGGAACGTGCCCCCCGAGCCGTCCGTGCTCTCCTCAACGGAGCGGAGGCTGTAGCCGCGCGCGGTAGAAGCGTCGGCCGCATACACGTAGCGCACCGTGCGGTACAGCTCCCCACCGGCATACTGTTTCACCTCGACGGGAGTGGAGAGGTCGTGCGCGGAGGTCATCAGTTGGTCTACCGGACCCTGGCGGTCGAAAGGATAGGTGTACTCCGTCAGCTCGTCCACGCCGGAGCTGGTGGAAACCGCCGTCCGGCGGATCCGGTTGTACGAGCCTTCCCGGGTATGCGACACGGAGCGTGTGTAGGACAGTCCACCGCCGTAGTACAGCGTCTCGCCACGGCCCGTGGGGTCGTTGTCCACCACCGTATAGTCCTTGCCCGAAAGGCGGGTGAAGGTACTGCCGTACAGCTCGCGAAGACGCTGGCTGTTCTGGACCATCGACTCGTCAACGCCTTCCACCAGAGCGGTGCGTTTCAGCTCGTTCACCGTCACCAGACGGAAGGGACGGGCGTGGGTGCGTTCGCCGGACTTCCACGCGTGCTCGTGAAGCTCGCTGCGTGTCTCGCTGCACAGAAGCGAAGCGTTGTTCAGCGGCTCGTCGATGCTCTCGAGCATACCGGGGGTCGTGTAGTAGGAAGAAGGAAACTCCGAACGGTTGTCGTAGCAGTGGACCGTGGCCTCGCCCAAGTAAAAGCCTGAAACGGTAGAAGAGGAAGAAGAAGGAAAAGTGAGCGTGGGCGACACGTATTCCATCACACGGTCGAAGTAAACGCGGTCGTCTGCCGTCACCACGTTGCTGTGGCTGTAGAGCGTGTAGTCGACGCTGCGAACCGTCGGATTGGTGGTGCCGCCGCCTTCTACGTAGTGCTTCTGGAGTTCCTGACGGTAGGCAAGCGGGCTCATCGGGAAACGCGTGCATCCGATGCCTTCTTCTTCATCGCCCGAGTAGTAGAGGAAAAGGCGACGGACTGCATGGCCCACCACCGGACGGTCCGTGATTTCCTTCACCAGAAGTCCACCGCCGTACATATAGCCGTCCGCCTCGCCGGGAGCCGGGATGCGGCCCATGGTGTAGGTATATTCGGTGGTGCCGCCGCCGGGCCAGGTAATCTGCCGGAGGCTATAGGTCGTGGCAGCGGAAAGGTTGCCGCGCTTGTCGGCGTCGCCGATTTCGAACGTATACGTCCGGCTGCCGTTCCGTATCTCGGCCTGCTGGCGGGCTACGAAGCCGGTATTGCCGGTCTGCCCGTTGTAGTAGCCCCAATAGTCGACGGCCTTGGTGTCCGGACTGAAACCGCCGCTGTAGTAGGCAAAACTGTAAGTCTCGACCGGATCGCCCGAGGCGTCCTTCACTTCAACCTTGTCCAGCAGCAGGCGCCCGTAGCTGTCGAGGTGCTTGGTCAGGCTGGCGGCGCTGCTTGCGGGCTTCGGCCAGCTCCTGCTCCCACAGGGTCTGCGCCTCCTCGTTCTTCCGGCGCCGCTCGCTGCGCAGGCGGCTGTACCAGTCTTCGGTGGCGTCGAGCAGCGAGGCGGTGAAGGCCACGACTCCCTTGCCCGTACCGGCCGGGGCCACGACGGCCAGGTAGAAGTGGGGCGAATACTCCACCCGCTTGTAGAGGAAGCGCACGCGGGGCAGCAGCGCGCTGCAGCTGTTGAGCGAACCCAGCAGCAGGAAATCGCGCTCGTAGGCATTGGCCGCGGGGCGGACACACCGCTCCAGCAGCGGCGGCAGGGCGTCATACACTTCCCGGGGGATGAGGGGCAGGGCAGCCATGAGGGCTTCATTTTTTTCCGACACTTCGTCCGCCTCGTCGGCCGTTTTCGCCGAAAAACCGGGTTTAAGGGAACCCTGAAACTTGCCTTGGCCCTTTTCGCCTGCCTTTTCCGGCGGCATTTGCGAACTAACATACTGATAACCAGACAGCACCCGCTGGCGGATGTCGCCGGCGTTGAAGTCGGACATGGCGTGGCGGGCGGCATAGAGCGCGATGACCTCGTCCAGTTCCTGCGTCGAAAAACCTTTACGGCGGGCCGAGCGGCCCAGGCGCAGGGCGATGTCGTTGCGCTGTCCGGGGCGGAAGGGATATTCCTGCTCGAAGCGGTGGACGAAAGCCGCCAGGAAGCCTTCGCCCGGCACGACGCCGGCATCCTCTCCGCCTGTGGCGGCAGAAGCGGTGCCCACAGGTTGCGGGGCGGTAGGACGTGATGCGGGAACAGCCTCCGCAGGGTCGTAGGGGAAGGGCGTGGCGGCGGGATTGTAGTACGCGGCGGGGTCCCAGGAGTAATAGCAGGGCTGGGTCACGGGGGCGCACTTCTCGTCGTAGGCATGGCGCACGGCGGCACTCACCGCACGCCCCACGGCAGCGTAGACGGGCGCATAGCCCCCGGCCAGGTCCTCCGTACGGATACGGACGAAGATCTTCACCCCTTCGCCCGATATGCTGCGGAAGGCGGCCGCCACATAGGGCAGTGCAGCAGCCAGGGCCATAATCTCGTCCGTTCGACCGACGGTGCCGTCGTAGTCCGCACACGCCAAGCCGCTGTACGACTGCAAGTTGCTCGCGGCATGCCCGCCGAAACAGCGACACGAGGGCGTGACGCAGGGCATGGACGACTTGACGCGTTGTGCCTCGGCCTCCTGTCCGCGCTGCGAGCGCAGGCGACGGTACTGCTCCACCCGCTTGCGGAAGGCCTCGCCGCGGATGTCGGCCACGAACTGCTCGAGCGTAGTGTCCGTGGCACATTTGCTCCTCACGCTGCTGAAACGCGAGAAGCAGAAGATGTTTTTGGATGTTGTTTCCATCGTTTTTGTGATTTTAAAGTCCGGCAAGGGCACCATTGCCCTTGCACAGAGGCAAATCACGGAAGAAAACAACAAAAGAATTCCGGCGGATACCGCACTTTTGGGCAGACACGAAGTGAACGGTATGCAGACAAATGTCACCATCGCCTACACGGATGAAAACAGATTACAATCTGAAAATCAAGCATCTATGAAGAGATCCATCCCCATCCGTATATGCGGTGGTAAGTTTTTCCGGCTCTTCCCGCCCGTCCGAAAAGTGCGGCGCCTGCCGCGAGCGGACTTTTAAGACGATTTAACGGTCGGTGTTCGTTTTCTCGGGATCGCGCATGTTGATAAAATCATTGCAACGCCACAAAATATTTCCGCCGACATGGCGACGGAACTCGAAAAAAGGACTATCTTTGCCGCCGATTTTGGTATCGCAGCCCCACCCGCTTCGGAGGCCGCGATGAAAAGGGAACCAGGTGAAAGTCCTGGACAGACCCGCTGCTGTGAGTCCCCGCCATGAAGAATCCTTGGAAAACCCCAAGCCACTGTCCCCTACCAACGGAGGGATGGGAAGGCATCCAGGGATTGGGACAAGTCAGAAGACCTGCCAGAATCTGCCAACGTTTTAACGCTTTCGGGAAATAAGGCGGTGAAACATCGAGTCGGACCTTTCTTTGCCGGACATCCCCCTGTCGCGGACAGGCGAGGGCAAGGCCGTTTCTCTTTGTACTTCTTCTGTCCCTGTTTTCCCGTAGAACTGATAGGAATATGAAAATGGGTAAAACAAACATCCGCTCCTGCCTCCTGCTCGTCGGGATACTGCTGTGTCTGGCCGCAGGCAGCCTTGAGGCCGTAGGCCAAGTCAAGGTGCGCCTTTCGGGCAAGGTGACCGACCGCGAAGGCCATCCGGTGGAACAGGCCACCATCGCCATCGAAAACAGCAGCACGGGCTGCTACAGCCATACGGACGGAAGCTACGAACTGATGGTGACGCCGGGCAGGCATGTGGTGGTGGTGTCGTTCGTGGGATACGAGACACTGAAGATGCCGCTTCGCATCGACGGACCTGTGACCCAGGATTTCCGCCTGAAGGAAAGCAACGTGGGACTGGGGACGGTAGAGGTGTACGGCAAAAGCCAGACGCAGAAGCTGAAGGAAGGCGTATTTGCGGTCAACGCGCTGGACGTGAAGGCACTGGCCTCTTCGCTGAACAACCTGAACAGCCTGATGGACCGCACGACAGGCGTCAAGGTACGCGAAGAGGGCGGCGTGGGTTCGGACTTCGATCTGTCTATCAACGGGCTTTCGGGCAACTCGGTGCGCTACTTCCTGGACGGCATGCCACTGGACAGCAAAGGCAGCGGCATGTCGCTGGCCAACCTGCCTGTCGGCATCATCGACCGTATAGAAGTGTATAAGGGCGTAGTGCCTGCCCACCTGGGTACCGACGCGCTGGGCGGTGCCATCAACATCGTCACGAAGCAGGAGAAGAAAAATTACCTGGACGCTTCCTACGGCATCGGCTCGTTCCATACGCACAAGGCAGACCTGAACGCACAGTGGGTGGAACGGCGGACGGGACTCATCGTGCGGCCTACGGTGGGCATCAACTATTCGAAGAACGACTATCGGATGAAAGACGTAGAAGTGTGGGACGAAGAGGCAGACGCCTACTTCTACGCCGACCGCAAGCGTTTCCATGACGACTATTTTTCCCTGCTGGGCCAGCTGGAAATAGGTTTCGCCGACAAGTGGTGGGCCGACGCCTTCTTCGTCTCGGGCTCCTACTCGAAAACGGACAAGGAACTGCAGACCGGCTCGGTGCAGACGGTGGTCTACGGCATGGCCGAACGGCAGACGGACGCATGGAACGTGGCGGCACGCTACCGGAAACGCGACTTCCTGGTGGAGGGACTACAGCTGAACGCCTCGCTGTCGCACACGTGGGACCACTCGCTGACGGTAGATACCGCCTACCGGAAATATGACTGGAACGGAGGCTACATCGTGAGCTCGCGCAACGAGATTACGGGAAACAAAGGCTCGATGCGCCACTACAAACGTCCGATGACCCTGGTACACGCCAATGCCGACTATGCGTTGAACGCACACCACGGTTTCAACCTGGACTACTCGATGAACCGCACGGGCAATGACCGCTATGACGACCTGGATACGGACTTCGAACCGTCGAACGACATACTGACCAAGCATATCACAGGCCTCTCCTACTATCAGTCGTTCTTCGACGACCGATGGAACAACACTTTCTTCGTGAAGGACTACGTGAACCATGCCAACATCCGCCAGACCGACTCGGGCGCAACGACGGGCTCGAACAACGTGCGGGGTTCCATCACCCGGAACTACTGGGGATATGGCGTAGGTACCCGCTTCACCCTTTCCGCTCCCTTTGCCGTGAAGGCCTCTTTCGAACACAGTGTACGCCTGCCCATCGCCCGCGAACTGCTGGGCAACGGAACGACGGTCTATGCCAACGTGGCACTGGAGCCCGAAAGCAGCGACAACGTCAACCTGGGCTTCTTCGGAACCTGGCGTCCGGCTGCCGGGCACACGTTATACTACGAAGCCAACGGTTTCCTGCGCAATGTGGACAACTTCATCCAGGTGCAGGTGATCGAAAAGGAGGGCATGATGCAATATCAGAACGTTCCGGCCGTACACATCAAAGGCATGGAAGGGGAAGCGCGCTACGACTGGCAGAACAGACTGCAACTGTCCGGCAACCTGAGCTTTCAGGACGCACGCGACCAGCAACAATACAAGACCGACGGAAAACCTTCGGCCACCTACAACAACCGCCTGCCCAACCGTCCCTGGCTGTTCGGCGGAGCCGAAGCAAGCTATACGTTCCACAACGTAGGCCTGCCGGACAGCCGCCTGCGACTGAACTGCAACTACCAATGGGTGCACTGGTATTTCCTGACGTGGGAAGCCTATGGCTCGTACGAGAACAAGTCGCGCATACCGACGCAGCACATCTGCAATGCGGGCCTCTCCTACTCGTGGAAGAACGACACTTACAGCCTGTCGCTGGAATGCTCCAACCTGCTGGACGAAACGGCCTATGACAACTACAAGCTGCAAAAGCCTGGCCGGGCCTTCTTTGCCAAATTCAGACTATTCATCAACTAATCTAACCAATAACCAATTGTTTCATTATGAAAAAATTCAAATTTTTACTGAGTGCATGTATGGCTGCCCTGCTGGCCACTTCTTTCACAGCCTGTTCGGACGATCCCGCCGAAGGAAACGGAGGCAACAATAATCCGGAAGAAACGACGAAGGACTATCACTTCGACCTTTTCCTTAGTGTGGGCAAGCATGGCGGCATGAGCCAGGGCAACGGAACCATCGTCAGAAGTGTATCCGACCTGAGCGCCGATGCAGACAAGATTACGATCGAAGGAATCGGCTCCGAATTCGAATCCAATGGAAACACCTACACCATGGAGGCGATCGTGAAAGGCAAATATTATTATGAAGTGCCTTACCAGCCGGCCGACCGCTTTGTGAAACTGGAAGTGAACTATGACCCCACGACCGGCAAAAACGCCCTGAACGTTGTTGGCCAACGTCCGTTTGCCGACGGCTATACATTCAAGGCGCGCTCGTACACACACGCCTGGCTGGACGACAACACACTGCTCATCATGGCCGCCAACGGCGATGCTGACAAAATCATCTGGACCAAGCTGAACGCCGACGACATGAGCATCATCGACAGCGGCACCCTGAGTGAAATTACTGCTCCCGAAGGCTATCCGGTACTCACGACATCGGGTATCCTGACCTACCGCCAAAGCGACAAGAAACTTTATTATTTCTACTTTGCCAAGACTTCGAAACGGAACGGAAAGGCTACGCCCTATTTCTATACGGCCATCATCGACCCGGCTACCATGAAGGTGGAAAGCAACGAACCGAACAATATAACCCAACAGACAGCCGGCAGTGCCTACGGCGAACTGATGCAGAACAGCGTGATGTATGATGAGGATGACAATCTTTACCTGGCCACTTTCACTCCGGACGAAAACGAAAAGGAAATAGGCCACCTGCTTCGCATCAAAAAGGGCGAAACACAGTTTGATACGACTTACGACGGCTATCCGAATGCAGACGGCAAGTTGCTGACCATTCAATACCTGGGCAACGGAAAGGCACTGGCCTACGCACGCAACGATGACGGTGATCCGCAGGACGGTACGCTCAACATCGACTCCTACTGCCACTATTACACCATCCTGAACCTGGCAGACGGCACAAGAGAACGACTGAAATACAACGGTGAGGAAATAGCCTACAATGCCGGCCGCTTCTCCCAACGCACAGCCGTTGTCGACGGGAAAGCGTATGTAGGCGTGAACACCCGTGAGGAATCCTGCATCTATGTCTACGACATCGCAACAGGAAAAGTTGAAAAAGGAGCAGAGGTGGATGCCAGCTTCTACTTCGACATCCTGCGCGTAATGAGCAACCAGTAATCAGCCCCCTGCATGAGAAAAGTCCTTACTTTACTTTTGTTATGTCAAACCGCCCTCCTCTGTCGCGCATACGGAGAGGGCGGTTTTGTTCCTTGCGACTTGCTTGCCAATCTGAAGAGTGGCGAGAAAGCAGCCCTGCTGATGGTACATTTCGGTACGACATACGACGACACACGTGCCCTCACCATCGATGCCCTGAACCGGAAAGCGCAGGAAGCGTTTCCTGAACTTACCTTTACCGAAGCCTATACATCGCGCATTGTCATCCGCCGCCTCAAGCAACGCGGTATCCGGAAAGACACGCCACTCGAAGCACTTCTGCGCCTGAGGGCCGAAGGCTATACACACGTCGTCGTACAGAGCAGCAACATCATTGACGGAGTGGAAATGGAATCGCTTCGGCGCGACGTGGAAAGCGTACAGGCTTTCTTTAAAGAAATTCGGGTGGGTACTCCCCTGCTCTATTCGGTGGGCGATTGCCAGAAAGTAGCCGATATCCTGACCGGACGCATGGGCGCAGCAATGTCGGACGGGAAAAAGGGAACAGAGCATTTCGTGCTCGTAGGGCACGGCACTCATACTCCAAGCACAGCTGTCTACAGCCAAATGGACCATGTACTGAAAGCCGCCGGACACTCAAACTGCCACGTAGCCACGATAGAAGGCTATCCGACCTTCGACACCCTGCTGGCACAACTGAAAGCTGCGAAAGCCCGAAAAGTGACCTTACAACCCTTCATGCTGGTGGCAGGTGACCATGCCCGCAACGACATAGCCACAGAATGGAAAGAAAAACTGGAAGCGGAAGGCTATACCGTTAATATACGCCAAGAAGGCCTGGGACAAATACCCGAAATCCAAGATATCTTTATCGAACACCTCCGCTTCAGCCTGCACCATCGCAGTGTAGGCATCATGGAAAAGAAAGCTGCCTATGCTGCCGGAAAAGATTGAGACAAGACTGAACCGCCCGCGATAAAGACGGCAGTAACGACCGGAAAGTTTGCCGAAAAAACGTATCTTTGCCAAAGATTATGAAATCCAAAGAAATGAAACAACCGAAAATAATCGTTGCCGGCATCGGACCGGGCAACGAACAAGACATCACCCCGGCCGTCAAGGCTGCACTGCACGAAGCAGATGCCGTGATAGGCTACAAATACTATTTTCAGTTTATCACTCCTTACCTGCATCCGGAAACACCCTGCATCGACACAGGGATGAAACGCGAACGCGTGCGGGCTGAACAGGCTTTCGAACTGGCAGAGCAGGGAAAGACGGTATGCGTCATCAGTTCGGGCGATGCAGGCATCTATGGCATGACACCGCTCATTTACGAAATGAAGCGCGAACGGGGCAGCTCTGTCGAAATCGTATCCCTGCCCGGCATCAGTGCCTTCCAGAAGGCAGCCTCCCTGCTGGGCGCACCGGTGGGCCACGATTTTTGCGTCATTTCCCTCAGCGACCTGATGACTCCGTGGGAACGCATCGAGAAACGAATCGTAGCCGCTGCCCAGGCCGATTTTGTCACTGCTGTCTATAATCCCAAAAGCGAAGGCCGCTACTGGCAACTCTATCGGCTGAAAGAAATATTCCTGCAGGAAGGCCGTTCCCCCCAGACACCTGTGGGCTACGTCCGCCAGGCCGGAAGACCGGAACAGGAAGTACACGTGACCTCCTTACAAGAATTTGACCCTGAACAGATAGACATGTTCACAGTCGTCATTATCGGCAACTCACAGTCTTACGAATGGGAAGGCAGCTTTGTTACTCCCCGGGGATACTATCGGGAAAACGAGGAATCGGGAGTTTCCATCGGACAGGACATCATGATACGCAGTTTCCGTACTATCGAAAGCGAGCTGAAGAACAAGGATATCCCCTTGGACCACAAATGGGCCCTGCTGCACGCCATCCATACCACGGCCGATTTCGAAATGGAAGACTTGCTGCGGACCGACAACCATGCCGTATCTACGCTGTACAGACAGATTGCTGACGGACAAGTGAAAACCATTGTCACCGATGTGACCATGGCCGCCAGCGGCATCCGCAAGGGAGCGTTGCAACGGCTGGGAGTGGAAGTGAAATGTTATCTCAGTGATCCGCGCTCGGCTGAAATGGCTGCTGAAAAAAAGATTACCCGTACACAGGCCGGCATCCGACTCGCGGTAGAAGAACATCCTGACGCCCTGTTTGTCTTCGGCAACGCGCCGACGGCCCTGATGGAGCTATGCGACCTGATTCGCAAAGGGAAAGCCCGTCCGGCAGGCATCGTGGCAGCGCCTGTAGGTTTCGTTCACGTAAAGGAATCCAAGCACATGGTGAAACCTTTTACAGAAATCCCCAAAATCATTGTGGAAGGACGCAAGGGAGGAAGCAACCTGGCCGCTACGCTGGTCAACGCCATCCTTTGCTACAACGATGCCGAGCAACTGCGCCCCGGCCGAGACGTATAAACAGATAAATATGGAACAGAATTTCATCCTGATAGGACTGGATGACAGTCCCTCACCCTTCTTTCCTCCCGAAGTACAGGAACTGATCCGAAACGGAAGGTACTTCTCGGGCGGTGTACGGCACAGGGAGATTGTAGCTTCCCTGCTGCCGGATGATGCCACGTGGATGACCATCAACATACCGCTGGACAACGTATTCGCAGAATACAAGGCCCATTTCAAGACCGACGGACATCCTATTGTGGTATTCGCTTCGGGCGATCCGCTTTTTTTCGGTTTTGCCAACACGCTCCGTAAACGGATGCCTGAAGCCCATCTGCGACTCTATCCTGCCTTCAACTCCTTGCAGACATTGGCACACAGGATGGTAATCCCCTACAGCGACATGCGAAACGTATCGCTGACCGGACGCCCTTGGCAGGAACTGGACAGAGCCTTGATAGAACGAAGCACCCAAATCGGCATCCTGACCGATCGGGAACATACTCCCGACGCCATTGCCCGCCGCATGCTGGACTATGGCTACAACCAATATACGGTCTATGTAGGCGAACACCTGGGAAACCCAGACAAAGAACGCATCCGCCGGATGACGGTTGAAGAGACTGCCCGAAGCTGCTTTGAACGCCCCAATTGCTTGATCTTGAAAGCTGACACTCCTCTCCCACCACGTCCCTTCGGCATTCCTGACGAGGCTTTCGATCATTTGGACGGACGTGCCCGCATGATAACCAAGGCCCCTATCCGGCTGCTTACGCTCCGTGCACTCGGACTGAACAGCCGACATGTGTTCTGGGATATCGGTTCCTGCACGGGTTCGGTATCCATCGAAGCACGCCTCCAGTTTCCGCATCTGACGGTCGTTTCTTTTGAAATACGTCCCGAAGGCCGACAACTGATGGAAGTGAACAGTCGCCGCTTCGGCGTTCCGGGCATACAACATCTGACAGGAGACTTTCTACAAACCGAACTTTCCTCCCTACCCCTTCCCGATGCCGTATTTATCGGTGGTCATGGAGGCAAACTGGGCGAAATGATGGAAGGAATAAAGAAACTTCTCCAGCCCGGTGGATGTATCGTCTTCAACTCCGTATCTGCCGAAAGCGGGAAAGCCTTCCGCGAGGCAGTCGCAAAACTGGGTATGCAACTGCAACCATCGGTACGCATTGCGTTGGATGACTACAATCCCATCGAAATAATGAAAGCTACCTTATAATAGAAACAGAAAACATGGATAAAAAGACAGCCATTATATTGATTTCCGAAGAAGGATTGCCGCTGGCACACCGTCTGTTGCCGGAATTTCCCCAAGCCGTCATCCTCAGTACGACGGTCAAGGACAATACCTGCCTGAATGTAGAAAGCTATGCGAACTTCTTCAATGAAAATTTCCATCGCTATGACGCCTTTATCTTTATCGGAGCCATGGGGATTTGTGTACGGAGCATAGCGCCTTTCATCGCAGACAAGCATACGGATCCTGCAGTAGTATGTATAGACAGTACGGGGCGATATGCCATTCCTGTCCTGTCGGGACATGTAGGCGGGGCGAACGAGCTGGCCCGATGTGTGGCTGGATGTATCGGAGCGGAAACCGTGATTACTACACAAAGTGACCGTACTGGCCTGTGGGCACTCGATACACTGGGCACTGAATACAACTGGACAGTCCTGACTGCCGAAGGTGGAAACATGATTTCCGCAAATTCTGATGAAGGACATCGCATAATAAACCGACTCATCAGCCTGTTTGTCAAACAAGTACCCACATTGCTGTACATCGGTGTACGGGTGCCGGGTGTGGAGCGGTTGGAGCAGACTTGTCCGCCGCATGTCAGCATCCGTTACGGACGCTTCGAAGACATCGACTTGAAGCCTTACGAACTAGTCTTGCTGATTACGCCTTTCCGCTACAACACTGCCGGAATCCCAGCCCTTTATTACATTCCGCAGGTACTCCATGCAGGCATCGGACTGGCACACAACGCCGGACCTGTCGAGGAAGTCATCCGACAACTGGACGAAACGCTGTACAGCCAACACATCCATCCCGCCGCAATTTCCGATTTTGCTACTATCTGCGAGAAACGTGAAGAGCCGGTAGTCGGACAGCTGCAATCCCGGTTCCCCGTGCACTTCTATACAGCCGAAGAGCTGAAGGCGGTAGACGTCCCTACCCCGAGCGAAGTAGTACAAAAACACATGGGTACGCCCAGCGTCAGCGAAGCAGCAGCCCTGCTGGCCTCGGAAAGCGGGTGTCTGGTACTGAACAAACAGAAAGGCAGCAACTATACCCTGGCCGTAGCCATTGGAAAGGGAATAATGACCGACAGCGGCCATATCGAAATCGTGGGAGCCGGTCCGGGCGATCCCGACCTGATATCCGTACGCGGACGACAGATGCTGGAAAAAGCCGATCTGATACTCTATGCCGGCAGTCTGGTGCCCCGTGAACTGACCTATTGTGCCAAACCAGGTGCTGTAGTCCGCAGTTCTGCCTCCATGAATCTGGAGGAACAGTTCGCGCTGATGAAAGAATTCTATGACCGCGGTTGCTTCATTGTCCGGTTGCACACGGGTGATCCTTGTATCTATGGAGCCATACAGGAACAGATGAACTATTTCGACCAATACCAGATGAGTTATCACATCACGCCGGGTATTTCTTCTTTCCAAGCCGCTGCCGCTGCCCTGAAATCACAGTTTACCATTCCCGAAAAAGTGCAGAGTATCATCCTGACCCGCGGCGAAGGACGGACACCCATGCCCGAACGGGAAAAGCTGCACCTCATGGCGCGCTCGCAAAGTACGATGTGCATATTCCTCAGCGCGGGTATTGTAGACCAGGTGCAGAGCGAGCTGTTGCAGGAATATCCCGAAGATACGCCTGTTGCCGCCTGTTACCATCTGACGTGGAAAGACGAACGCATCTACCGCGGTGTGCTGAAAGATTTGGCCAGGATTGTGAAAGAAAACAACCTGACGTTGACTACCCTGCTAGTAGTGGGCGAAGCCATTGACAACCGCCAAGGCTTGTCCCGCCTCTATGCGCATGAGTTCAAACATCTGTATCGGAAGGATTGAATTATGATTCTTATTTTAGGAGGAACCACCGAAGGCCGACTGGCGGCAAACACACTGGACGAATCGGGCAGTCCGTTCTACTATTCCACCCGTGGAGATGAACAGGAAGTGTCCCTACACCACGGCATCCGCCTGCAAGGAGGCATGGATGCGGAAACGATGGAGCTATTCTGCCGGCAAAAGGAAATCCGGCTACTGGTCGATGCCGCTCATCCTTTTGCTGAGGAACTGCATCGCAACGTGGCTACAGTGGGGCAACGTCTGCAAATCCCTGTAATCAGACTTGAGCGCATCTATCCGCCACGTACGGCCTGTCCTGCTATCTGGTGTGCCGGCTATGACGAAGCTGTGAAGAAAATACTGCAATCGCATCCGGCCTCTCTCCTCCTGCTTACGGGCGTACAGAGCATTGCCCGCTTGGCTGCGCTATGGAAAGATGAAAACATACGCTGCTACTGCCGCATCCTCGACCGCGACAGCTCACGCCTGTTGGCCGACCGCCAAGGATTTCCTCGCGAACGCCTCTGCTATTACCACGAAGGCGAAGACGAACGAATCGTGATGGAGCAACTTCATCCGGAAGCTATCATACTGAAAGAAAGCGGTTTATCGGGAGGATTTAAAGAAAAAGTTGAAGTGGCAACAAGCCTTGGTATCCAAGTGTTTGCCATCCAACGCCCGCCACTTCCTCCTTCGTTTATAACCGTAACAGGGAGACATGGACTCCGTCGGCAAGTTGAACAACTGCTTCCCGAATTCTACCCGCAACACACGGGACTTACCACCGGAACCTGTGCCACAGTCGCCACCGTAGCTGCTGTTTGGAAAGCCCTTGACGATAATACTCCCGACACTTTTCCAGTCCTTCTGCCAGACGGCGAAATCCTGACGATACCTGCCCGTCCTACAGAAAGGATTTTATCTGCCGACGGTAAGACCGTCGTCGCTTCAGCCTTTACTGTAAAAGATGCAGGAGATGATCCGGATATTACCAACGGCATGACGATAGAAGCCCGCGTCACGTTGCACCTATCGTCCGCTGCCACTTCTACCACTCCTCTATCCATTCACATCGATGGCGGTTGCGGAGTGGGTCGTGTTACGTTACCAGGTTTGGGAATTGAGGTGGGACAAGCTGCCATTAACGCTACCCCACGTCGGATGATAGAAAACAGCATCCGTCACTTGCTGCAATCCTTGCCTATGAGATCCAATCCTGTCTCGATAGACGTTCTCATTTCCGTACCGGGTGGTGAAGAAATTGCCCGCCGCACTTTCAACCCTCGCCTAGGCATTGAAGGGGGAATTTCGATTATTGGCACGTCGGGCATTGTGAAGCCCTTCTCGACAGATGCTTTTATCCGCTCCATCGCCAAATCTATGGAAGTGGCACGCGCTACAGGCAGTCCCCGTGTCGTTATCAATTCGGGGGCCAAGAGTGAACGTTTCGTTCGTGCCTATTATCCTGAACTACCGCCACAGGCTTTCGTACACTACGGCAATTTTATCGGCGAAACGCTGAAACTGGCCGACAGCCTGAAGGTGCCTCGCATTACGCTGGGTGTTATGATAGGTAAGGCTGTCAAGCTGGCAGAAGGGCATCTGGATACCCACAGCCACCAGGTGACGATGAACCGTGACTTCATCATTTCAATGGCTCGTGAAGCCGGTTGCGGTGAAGACGTCTGCACACGCATCGACGGCATCACTTTGGCTCGTGAATTATGGGATCTTATACCAGCCTCGCTTTTGCCAACCTTTACGCAGACCGTCATTGACCACTGCCACCACCACTGTGCCCCTCTCTTACCTCACGGCGAACTGACCATTTTACTGATTTCGGAAGATGGGCGAATATACGCATAATCCTATCAGCTTTTCAATCCATTTTCTTGCCGCTTCATCTCCAGTAATACGCCAAACGTCAGCGGAAGGGCCAGTAAAAAAGTGCAGATGTCGGAAACGGCCTGACACATCTCCACGCCCTGAAGCCCGAAGAAATGGGGAAGGATAAAGATAAACGGCACAAAGAACAAGCCCTGACGGGCAGACGAAAGGATGGTGGCACGCACGGATTTGCGGATAGTCTGCAACATCATGTTGCTGATGATGACGAACGTGCCCAGCGGATAGGTGACAAGCTGCCAGCGCAGGGCCGAAGCACCTGTGGCCACCACAGCGGGGTCGCCCTTACGGAACAGCTCCACCACCTCTTCGGCAAAGCCGAAACCCAACACAGCACAGCAGGTCAGGAAAATAAAACCGATACGTACACAGAGCCAGAAACCCTGACGCACACGGCTATAAAGACCTGCGCCGTAGCAGAAGCCACAGAGGGGCTGGAAACCCTGCCCGAAACCGATCAGGAAAGAATTGATGAACATACCAATGCGTGACACGATGGACATGCCTGCGATGGCAGCGTCGCCATACGCTCCGGCGGCCAAGTTCAGCAAGATGGTGGACAGGCTGGCGAGTCCCTGGCGGGCAAGCGAGGGCGTACCACCGCCAATAATTTCCTTGATGAAGGCGAACGACGGCGTAAAGTTGCGATAACGGATGGGGATATTCCCCCCCTTCGTAGCCATGTAGAGCAACAGCGTAAAGCTGCACACCTGACTAATGACCGTGGCCAGCGCAGCACCCGCTACGCCCATATCGCAGACGAAGATGAATAGCGGGTCGAGCACCACGTTGAGGATCGCCCCGCTCACGATACCCACCATAGCGTAAGCAGCATTCCCCTGAAAGCGTATCTGATTGTTCAGCACCAGCGATGAAGCCATGAAAGGCGTACCTGTCAAGATAATACCCAAGTAGCGTTCCGTATAAGGCAAGATGGTGGGTGTAGAGCCCAGCATCAGCGACAGCGGTGTGAGGAATAGCAACCCCAGCACTGCCAACACACAGCCCGTGAAGAAGGCCATGAAAAAGCCCGTGGCTGCCATCTTCTCCGCATTGGCCACGTCGCGGGCGCCCAGACGGCGCGAGATGTAGTTACCCGACCCGTGGCCGAAGAAGAAACCGACAGCCTGGATGATGGACATCAGCGAGAACACGATGCCTACCGCCGCCGTGGACTGCGTATTAATCTTACCGACGAAGTACGTGTCGGCCATGTTGTAGAAAGCCGTCACCAGCATACTGATGATGGTGGGGATGGCCAGGCGGGTGATGACACCCGCAATGGGGGCAGTAGTCAGCTGCTCGTAATTTTCTTTGGCTGTGTGGTGGTGTATCAACATCTCATATAATCTTTTTTATCCGTTAGGTAACAAGTCCGCTTCCCGGATAACGCCCAGCAATTCGCCGATGCTGCGGACAGTGACCATAGTGCCGTCCGCCCGGTGAAGCACGAAGGGAGCGTCACCCCGCAGGTCGCCCGTCTCGATGAAGACAGCAGACTCCACGTTGCGGTTAGCCAGAATGCCGTTGCGCTGCAAGGCCTTGCGCACCATGGCATAGCGTTGTCCGTGTCCGGCGAGGCGGATTTGCGAAGTGTATTCATTGTCCACACGGAAGAGGCCCGTCTCCAGATCGAACACAATGCCCTTACGGGCGAAAAAGCGACTCAGGCTGCCGTCCAGCGACAGGTCTTCGGGCGTGCCGATGGTCACCCCGCTCGCCTTGTCCATCAGCCAGATTTTGTCGGCTATTTGGAGAGCCAGCTCCAGGTCATGGGTAGAGAGAAAGATGGTCTTGCCCGTGCTACGACTCAGGCGGTGGAGCAGCTGCATCATCTCCACCTTGCTGGGAAAGTCGAGGAAGGCCGTCGGTTCGTCCAGGTAGATGACGGGCGTCTCCTGTGCCAGCGCCTTGGCTATCATCACCTTCTGGCGCTCGCCGTCGCTCAGGGTATCCACCATGCGGTCGGCCAGGTGTGCGATGCCCACCAGGGCGATGGAACGGGCCACCACCTCCTTGTCTGCCTTCGACAGGGTTCCCCAAAAGCCGGTGTAAGGGCTGCGTCCCAGACCCACCAGCTCCGTGGCGGTCATGTTACGAATGTCGCATTTCTCCGTCAGCACCACGCTCAGCACGCGCGACAGCTGCTTGTCCGTGTAGGCATCAATCTCCTTGCCCTGCACGTAGATGTTTCCGTCCAGCTTGGGCTGGAAGGCCGAGAGCGTGCGCAGCAGGGTGGACTTCCCCACTCCGTTGGCTCCCAAAAGGCAGGTCAGCTCACCGCCGCAGATGTCGGCTGAGATGCCTGCCGCCACCGTCTTCACGCTGTGCTTCGAGGCATAGCCGATGGAGAGGTTTTCGATATGGATGGTTGGTTGGTTCAAGCGATCTTTTGTTTTATAGGGTTCATATTCAGTTATTCGTCTATCTCACTCTTCCTGCGTCTGAACAGCACCGAAGCAACGACCGGCGCACCAATGAGTGCCGTCACCGAGTTCACCGGCAGGGCGCCCTCGAAGCCCGGCATACGGGCAATGAGGTTGCACACCAGAGCCAGGGCGGCACCCGTCAGCAGCGTGGCAGGCATCAGCACACGGTGGTCCGACGAGCGGAAGATGGCACGGCACAGATGGGGCACGGCCAGGCCCAGGAACATGATGGGGCCGCAGTAGGCCGTCACGATGGCCACCAGCACGCCCGAGCAGAGAATGACCAGCAGGCGGGCCCGCCGGATGTTCAGTCCCAGGTTGCGCGCATAGCTGTTGCCCAGCAACAGCAGATTCATGGTCTTGATGAGCAGGAACGACAGCGGCAGCAGCACGGCCATGATGCCCACGAACAGCAGCATCTGGTCGCCTGAAACGCGGGCGAAGCTGCCCAGTCCCCAGATGACATAGGCACGGATATCCTCTTCGACACTGAAGAACTTCAGCACACCGATGACGGCATTGGCCACGTAGCCTATCATGACGCCGATGATGAGCAGCGTCACGTTGCCTCGCACCTTCATCGACACGTAGACGATGAGCGCCATCACCGACATGGCACCCACGATGGCAGCCAGCGACAACGCCACTTCGCCCAGATAGCCCAGACGGCTCAGGGCAACGCCCCCGACAGCACCGGACAGCAGCACTACCATCGCTACGCCCAAGCTGGCACCCGAGCTAACGCCCAGCACCGAAGGGTCGGCCAGCGGATTGCGGAACACCGTCTGCATCTGCAGGCCGCTGACCGACAGGCCCGCGCCCGCTACCAGCGCCGTCAGAGCCTGAGGCACGCGCGACTTCCACACGATGTTCTGCCACACCACCGGCTCGTCCGTCCCGCCCGCCAGGATGCGGCACACCGAGCGCAGGGGGATGTCCACCGAACCCAGCAGCAGGTTCAGCAGGAAGAACAGGGCGATGAGCACGGTCATCAGCAGCATCAGGGGGAGTATGGGGCGATGGTTCATGGCGCTTATTTCAGTCGTTCGTAATACGTGGGTTCATACTGGGGCAGCAGGTCGGGATGGAAGGCGTGTATCAGATCCTTCAGCACCACGTCGGGCTGCATAGGCATACTCTCGTAGAAGGGGGTGGTACGCATGTTGCAATAGACCACAGCCCGCTCGCGAAAGGCGCGGAAGTCGGCATAACGCGCGTCGGTAGCCTTCAGAGCATCGTAGGAGAAGGTGCCCTCATAGCTGTTGACGATGCGCCAGAAGTCGGCCTCGTCAGCCCGGCTATAGACGGTCTCGAAGTCCAGCGTCACGCCGCCCGAACGGGGGTCGTCCTTCAGGAAATAGTCGGCCCCGGCGTCGCGGAACAGCTGGGCCAGGAAACTTCTGCCGCCTACGGCATACCAGTTGCCTCCACGCAGCTCGCCGCTGAACACCACGGGACGCTTCTCCACGCCCGCGGCCAGGCGACAAAGCTCCTTGTAGCGCGCCTCAATGGCGGCAAAGCACTCGTTGGCTTCGCGTTCGCGCCCGATAAACAGGCCCACCAACTTCACCCACTCCGCCTGCCCCAGAGGCGTCATCTCCTTGTAGCCCAGATGGGGTACCAAAGGGATATCCGTGTCGCGCAGGGCGTCGTAGCCGCCGCGTTTGAAGGGGGAGATGAAGATGACGTCGGGCTCCACGCTCATCACTACCTCGAAGTCGAAGTTGCCTTCGATGCCTATCTTCACCGTGTGGCCCTCGGCCAGCTGGCGGTTCATGGTGGGATCGAAAAGGTGGCGCGTGCTGGTGATGCCCGTCACCAGCGGACAGGCGTCCAGGGCGATGAAGTTGGACAACTGGAGCGACGTCATGCAGATGACGCTGCGCACGGGTGTCTCTATCGGAGTATAGTCGCGGGGGAGGTCGGCCGGATGCGTACCGCGGGGCACGAGGGCGAAATGATAGCCCGGCGCCTCGGGGTTCTGCGGGTCGTGTACGTCCAGCAGGCGAACGCCGTCGGCACGATAGTCTATGGTGTAGCCTTCGGCATAGGTGGGAATCACCCGTAACAAAGAGTCGGCCGGAGCCATGGCGGCGCTGTCGGTCTGCATTCCATCGGCGGCCGAAGGCTTCGACGACCGGGAACCGCAGGAGCCCGCAAAACAGGTGACGGCCAGCAACAGGCCGGCAAAGAAGAGTCTGTTCATCGGTATGGTCTTTTAAAATCAGGCGCAAAGTTAACCGAAACGACGGAATATCGCAACTTACGTATGTGAAACTTCCCTATCGGCGGACAATGGAATAGATACGCAGACAGGATAATCTGTGGTTGAAAAACCATCCGCGACACACACCCGTTCCGCATTTCTTTTTGTAATTTTGCCACCGCAAAAAAACCGAAACAACAGAAGAAAAAACTATGAACCATTACCCCATCCTGTTCATCTCCCTGGGCCCCGGCGACCCGGAACTCATCACCCTGAAGGGCTGGAAGGCCCTGCAGGCAGCCGACATCGTGTTCTGCCCCGAAACGGAGGGGCGCAACGGAGAGCGCACCTCGCGCGCAGCGAACATCGTGCGGTGGCTCGGCGTGGGCGACGACCACATCCGCCGCTTCCTGCTACCCATGAGCAAACGGCGCGAAGCGGCGCTCCAGGCCTACGACGGCGTGTATGCCGAAGCGCACGCCCTGCAGGACGAGGGACTGCACGTCTGCATCGTAGCGGAGGGCGACGCGGGCTTCTACTCGTCCGTCCACTACGTCTTCGAGCGGTTGCGGGCCGACGGACGGGCGGCGGAACACGTGGCGGGCATCCCTGCCTTCATTGCTGCAGGAGCCCTGGCGGGGCTGCACACAGCCAGCCAGGAACAGCGGCTCACGGTGTTGCCCGGCACGGCGACCGCACAGGAGCTGGAACGGCTGGTGGACGACGGTGGAACAGTGGTCATCATGAAGCTGTCGCAATGCGCCGACGAAGTGCACCGCTGCATGGCCCTGCATCCAGAGTACACGTACCACTACTTCGAGAACGTAGGTACGGCGACGGAGTTCTACACGTGCGACGCGGCGGTGGTAGCCGCGCGGCGCTTCCCCTACTTCTCGCTGATGATTGTACAAGGGTAACGAAGAGAACATAAGAAAGACACACAATATTTCCATAAACAAACTGGTGTATAAAAAAGGGGGCCGAAGCCCCCCTTTTTAGAAAAATCTGCGTATTCCGCGTCATCCGCGGCAGAACCGTCATTGCAGCTCCAGCGTCACGATGGACTTCGCCGGCAACGTCAATCGAAGAACTCCTTTCTCAATTTTGGTATCCTTGAACGGTACGGGCCGCACGCGGTCGGGCTGGTCGAAGGTGTTGCAGTCGGTGACGTGCTCGGCCGTCAGCACCTCGCCCACGGCCTTGCGTGCCGTGATGCCGGAGAGGCGGACGGTGACTTCCTGCGCCTCATTCAGATCGACGTTGGAGAGCGAGAGATGTACGCGCCCTTCCTTGTCGCGCGAGGCGGTGGCGCTGAGCAGCGGCAAGCGTCGGCCGTCGCGCACATCGACAGTGGCGCAGTCCAGTTCCAACGGCAGATAAGTGGCATCCTGGTGCACGCGGTACATCTTGAAGACATAGTACGTAGGCGTCAAGACCATGCGGTCGTCCTTCGTCAGAATCATGGACTGGAGAACGTTAACCACTTGGGCGATGTTGGCCATCTTCAGGCGGTCGGTGTACTTGTGGAAGATGTCGAGCGAGAGGGAGGCCACAAAGGCATCGCGCAGGGAGTTCTGCTGGTAGAGGTGTCCGCGGATAGTGCCCGGTTCTTCATCCCACCACGTGCCCCACTCGTCGAGCATCAGGGCTATCTGCTTCTTGGGGTCATACTTGTCCATGATGGCGCAGTGGCGACGGATGACGTCCTCCACCTCGCGGCACTTGCCCAGCGCCCAGTAGTAGTCTTCGTCGGTAAATTGTGTGGCCGAGCCCTTGCTACCGCTCCAGCCCGCCACAGTGTAGTAATGGAGCGAGAGGCCCTGCATCCGTCCGCCCACGCGGTTCATGAGGACGTCGGTCCAGTTGTAGTCATAATCGCTGGCACCGCTGGCTATCTTGAACAGACGGTTGCCGTCGTAGTTGCGGCAGTAGGTAGAGTAGCGGCGGTAGAGATCGGCGTAGTATTCGGGGCGCATGCTGCCGCCACATCCCCAGCTCTCGTTGCCCACGCCGAGGTATTTCACCTTCCAGGCCTTGTCGCGTCCGTTCTGCCGGCGCAGACGTGCCATGGGCGAGTCGCCCTCGGAGGTCATATATTCCACCCACTTGGCCAGCTCCTCGACTGTGCCGCTGCCCACGTTTCCGCTGACGTAGGGCTCGCAGCCCAGCATCTCGCAGAGGTTCAGGAACTCGTGCGTGCCGAAGCTGTTGTCCTCGATGGTGCCGCCCCAGTTGTTGTTCACCATCTTGGGACGCTGCTCGCGGGGACCGATGCCGTCCATCCAGTGGTATTCGTCGGCA
>ENA-OOUL01000021-OOUL01000021.1-human-gut-metagenome-genome-assembly--contig:-NODE-21-length-55202-cov-6.819518_pt1 | contig 55202 bp, 57 predicted proteins | sample MGYA00241544_ERZ501270 | MGnify/ENA primary metagenome ERZ501270 (study PRJEB25962, sample SAMEA2042283) | human gut metagenome | biome: human gut; feature: human-associated habitat; material: faeces...
AAAGTATAGTCTTTGATTTGGCAAAGGAAAAGTATTATCTATGCGTCAGTAATCATCAACTATGATAAAAGGTGTTATCACGGGAGATTTAGTAAACTCCACCAATCACCAAAATGAATTATGAGAAAGCAACCCAGGTGGAAATACCCAAAGCCTGCGACCTGTCAAAAGCCGGATTGGTGTATTATATCCCGTTCAAGCAGAAATTGTTCGTGTCTATTGTGGACAAATATGTATTTCATCCCCAGCAGTTGGAAAAAAGTCCCAATTTACAGCAGGTTTGTTCCCGGAGTTTATCGACCAGTATTATGGTTGTGTGATTTTTGCCCTAATCCGGCTCAGACTTGCCTGCGTTACGCCTAAATAGGTGGCGATACTTCCTAACGGCAACCGCTGTAACAAATCAGGCTCTTTCTCCAACAACTCGTGATACCGTTCCGAGGCGACGGCTGACAACATGGAAATCAGCCGTTCCTCGGCAGCAAGCAGTTCCATTTCCGCATAACGCCGTCCCCAATTGGCTATGTGCAAATCCTTCAAGAATAACTCTTTCAGTTTTTTCCTTTCCAATACATATAAGACAGAATTTTCCATCAGCTCCATTGTTTCATACCCCGGTTCGTCATTCACATATCCTTTCATGGAAACAATAGTCGCCCCTTCCTTGCCGACCCAAAAGGTAATTTCTTTCCCCTCTACCGAAGTATAGGCGCGGACAATGCCTTTCTTGATGAAAAAGATGTCTTTTTCTATCTTGCCATATTCCAACACTTGGAATCCTTTTGGGTATGAGACTTCCGTCAGGCATTGCCGCAACTTGTCCAAAGACGCATCCGGCATGGCATATCTCTGGTTGATGATTTCCTTTATATCCATAAGTCATTTTGTTGTGGTACAAAATTATAAAATAGCGCACAGAAACAGCTGCTAACGGCTGTTTTTTTGTCAAATGCAAAATCCGTTTTTACCAAATGTAAAAAACGGTTAGAAATTACTTGCTTACTTTTGCACCCGAATTTAATAAATCATAGGTATGAATTGGATAATCTTATTATTGGCAGGATTGTTTGAGGTGAGCCTCACATTCTGTTTAGGGAAAGCGAGAGCGGCATCAGGAGTTGAGTTTTATTTGTGGGGAATCGGGTTCCTTGCCTCTACCATACTGAGCATGGCTTTGCTTGCCAAAGCGGTACAGACTTTGCCTTTGGGAACTGCGTACGCCATTTGGACGGGAATCGGAGCGGTTGGTACGGTTTTGATTGGTATATTCGTTTTCAAAGAGCCGGCCACTCCCATACGGCTTTTCTTCCTGTTCACGCTCATTGCCTCCTTGATTGGATTGAAAGTTGTGTCATACTGAAAGGAGGAATAAATGATGAAATATGAATTGAGAGAAAACCACGGCATTCCGGCACCTCTGCTAGCTCTGCTGGCAGTCGCTACCGGGCTTTCCGTTGCCAACTGCTACTACAACCAGCCTTTGTTGGGCAGCATGGCAAAGGATTTTGGGGTAAGCGACTTTTCTGCCAGCATGGTTGCGACATTGACCCAGATAGGTTATGTAGTCGGACTTGTGTTTGTCATTCCGCTTGGCGATTTGGTTTCACGAAAGCAGCTGATATTGACCAATTATATCATTTCATCGTGCGCATTGCTTGCCATAGCACTTGCCCCTAACATCTATTGGGTGTGGGGCGCATCCTTGCTTGCCGGAGCATCTTCGGTTATGCCGCAGTTCTTCATCCCGTTGGTGTCTTTCCATTCAGCACCAGCACACAAAGTACGCAACGTGGGGATTATACAGTCCTGTCTGCTCATAGGCATTCTTGGCTCACGGGTGTTAAGTGGTTTCCTGGCTGATATGTGGGGATGGCGTTCCGTCTATTTTGTGGCTTGTGTGTTTATGCTCGGATGCTTTCTTATGATTTACAAGATGCTTCCCGTTCTGCCTGCTCGTTCACGTGAAAATTATGCGGGTCTGATGAAATCCTTGTTGCGTCTGCTTGCCAAATACCCGTACTTGCGTATCGCTTCGTTGAGGGCGGCATTGGCTTATGGCTCGTTCTTTGCGTTGTGGAGTTGCCTTGCTTTCCGGATGAAGCAAGAGCCATTCTTTGCGGATGACGATATTATCGGGGCACTCGGTTTGTGCGGATTGGCAGGTGCGTCTACGGTTGTATTCATTAGCGGCTATATCCAGAAGTACGGCGTAAGGTTCTTCTCCATTGTCGGGGGATGTGTTATCTTGGCTGCATGGTTGTTGGCATTTTTTGGAAATGACAGCTACTTGTGGATGATAATCGCCATCCTTTTGATTGATGCAGGAATGCAATGCATCCATTTGTCAAATCAGACCAGCGTGGTCTCCCTTGACGCATCCGCCATCAACCGAGTCAATACCGTTTATATGACCATCTACTTTCTGGGCGGTTCTGCTGGTACGTTCGTTTCAGGTCTGTTTTGGCAACATTACGGATGGGCAGGCGTGGTAGGAGTAGGAGTTGCCTTTACCGTGGCTTCCTTGTTCGTTAATTGCTTCCAACCAAGACTGCATAAGGATGAATGCTCAATATTCTGACTAAAATAATTTTTGGAATGATCCTTTCAGTCTGAATATTTTTCATACCTTTGTACCGTAAGAGTTTCCCGAACAAGCAAAGCGATGCAGACCACGGCAATTAGAACGGTTACCAACTCATTACCCGAAAACGAGGTAATTCTTCTAACTCTCTTGATTTCAAAGAGGTATATTCCTTATACAGATTTACGGAAAATCCATGGAAAAGCGCCCCAACTTCAACAGATATTTCCTTTTATCCGGCTACAGCCTTACTTCTAAAACTCCCAATACTCTTTAAGCACCAACCTGTCACACACCTTCAACAACTTCAGAAGTCCGGGTTTGTGCTCCAGGCCAACCAATACCAACAGGCGTTTACCAAGATAGGCTTCGGCCATCCGCCGGATATTGGCAGCCATCACTTCGTTGCGCTCATACCAACGGGACGACCAAAGACGAACGAAGCTTTGCCAACGGCTGAGCAATTCCTCTGTTTCCACAATGGACACCAACTTCTGATAAAGGATATGTTCACGAAGCGACAAATATCCCATCGTCATGCTGGAATTCATGTCACGGGGTGAAGCAAATTTCATATCATTATAGTTCATCACTTGGAGGATCAGCTCCATATCTTCCCGATTCTTCCGACTCAGTTTATCCGCCCGATACAAGGACAATGCGTCGCGCCACATGCTGTCCTGCCGTTCAAAGTACCGATGCTCCCGATACCATTCATTTCGACCCGTAATTTCGAAAGGACGTAAATCTACGCCCCGCTCCTGCTGGTAGCGATGCGCTCCTATGTTTTCATTAGTCGACAGAAGGTCGGGATACTTCTCCAGATCGAAGCGGAAATTTTTGTCGAAGAAAGTAGAATCCAGCTCCATCAACACCACATCGGGCTGAACCCGCAACAGGATGGCATAAACACTATCACTATTGAAATACGTACAAGGATTATGTTTCGTCCCCACCAGGCAAACTTCGGTCTGTCCCTGCATCCGGCAGAGACTGCAAAGAATAAACAGACAAAATATCAGACTTTTTTTCATACGCTTAATAATGGTACACCTCAGTACAAAGATAACACTTCCATTTCAAAAGCAAACAGCTTTGAACAAGCGAAAAGGAAAAATCACGTCCGATGCTAGAAATTTATAACAGGTTTACTATCTTTGTAATCAGGTTAAGAATATCCTTCCAAACCTATACGCATGAGAGAGAAAAAGAAGAAATGCTATGCCTGTCTCATACTTGAAAAACGGCATAATCGGCTCACGTTTCTGTATTCCAAACCTTAAACCTCTATTGAGCCCATAGAGAAATTGTATAACCATGAACAGATTTATCATTCCCCTGTTTACGTTCATCAGTCTCTTTTGGACAGCTTGCAATGACGACGACAAGCCGACAGATACCGTGAAAGAAATTGCCATGTCGGTTTCTTCGGAAACAGGCATCATGTATGCCCCCTCCGATACCGATAAAGAACACCCCATAGAATGTATGCTCATCAAGACTGAAGACAATTTCAAAGAATGGCAACCGCTTGCATTCGACGCCATCGAAGGCTTCACCTACGAAAAAGAGCATGAATATGAACTTCGGGTCAAAAGAACCATTCTTGCCAATCCGCCGATGGATGCCCCAGACCGCACCTATACGCTTGTATCCATTCTTCAGGACCGGCTTGTCACTGAGCCTGAAATACCGGATGACAAAGAAATCCAATCGGAAGAAGATATCGAGTACGAAGAATCATGCCCCATCAACAAGTATGCTATTGCTATGGGAAAAGAACTGTTGGTTGACAGTGAAGGTAATATAAGATATAATAACGGTGATCGGTTACCATCTTATGATATGGCCCGGCTTTGGATAGAAAACATTCTCCCTAAAGATGATCCGAATTGGATAGATCTCCAACGTATCCCTTATATGGCAACTTATATTTATGTTTTGTCACCCCTTACTGATGAAATCCGCCTGATCAGAAACGGTTCATCGGGACCGATGTTCAAGGATGTAGTTCCGGAGGACGAGTTCAATCACATCACAGGTTCCATGCAGGCAGGCGAAGAACTGCATTACGCACTGATTCTTGCCAATGTCTACAAACTAGGATTGCAGAAATTGGAGTTCACGCTGAAGAAGCAATAATACGAACTGTCATCCTTAAATATATTAAAGTACATTATTAAGGCGCAGATTACGCGGAAGAGCACGGAAAAGAATAAAAAAACGATCCGTGAATTCCCGCGTAATCCGCGCCTTCATGCTACAATCGGCCAGTTACTCTTTACCACTTTCTCATATTCCTCCCCAAAAAGTTCTATTTTTGTGTAGTTTTTCCGACGGCGCCTGCGTCTAACGGACAAAAAACAACTACTTAATTCGATATGGAAACATTGGATACTACATTTGCGCAAATGATCAGGGAACACAAAAGCACCATCTACACGGTGTGCTTCATGTTCTCGAAAGATTCCGATGAAGTCAGCGACCTGTTTCAGGAAGTACTCATCAATCTGTGGAAAGGCTACGCATCTTTCCAAAACCGCAGCAGCGTTGACACCTGGATTTGGAAGGTGAGCTTCAACACCTGTATCTCCTACGAACGGAAAAAGCAGAAGCGGGCCACCCTCCCACTGACTATGGACATCAACCTGTTTGAAGACAAGGACGAAGACTCCCGGCAAATCCGGCAACTCTACGACCGCATCCACCGGCTCAAGCCTTTCGATCGTGCCATCGTCCTGCTATGGCTGGAAAACATGAGTTACGAAGAGATAGGTGCCATCGTCGGCATCTCGACTAAAAACGTATCCGTGCGCCTGTATCGCATCAAGGAAGAGTTGAAAAAAATGTCGAACCGCTAAAAACGCATCAGTATGGAAAAGTATCAAGATAACTTCGAACTGGAAGAAATGAAACAACAAATCCGGTTATTGAAAGACAAGCTGGCCAAAGAAACCATTATCAGCGAAAAAATGATGATGCAATCCACCCGGGAAAAACTGATCTATATCAATCGCAATAAGAGACTCATGTATATAGGAATTCCGTTTGCCCTGATCTATTGCAATATGTTTTTCATCTGGATGAACTATTCATGGATGTTCTGTGTCGTCACTTCCCTCTTTCTGATTGCCGCCTGCCTGTATCAGATATACAGCCACAAAGGCGTAAACATCCAAGAAATATCGACCGACAATCTGGTGGATATCAGCAAAGCCCTGATACGCATGAACCGTCTGGGGCTGAGATGGCTGTGTTTCGGACTGCCGTTCGCCCTGCTATGGATTATTTGGTTCATCATTGAGAGCTACCCCAAAGAAAGCGGAGAATCCATCTGCATCGGAGGAGGTGTCGGGTTCGTGGCCGGAGCCGTCATAGGCCTGCGGTATCTCAAGAATGAACGTCGCAAAGCCAAGGAGGCCATCCGCGACATCGAGGAATACACCCGGGAAGACTAAAATTCCATAGCCAACATTACCTACCCTAAACATCAACATTAGCTCCGTAAAGTGGCACTTTAGCGCGCTAAAGAGGGACTTTACGGAGCTAAAGAGGGTATTGGTTTTCATGTATTCAATAGGACCGATCCCCCTATATATCATGCCCAAATACTATTGTTGCAGTATAAGGCCTAGCCGACAAGAAGTATTTATTGAATGGAAATCAATTGTTTTTCTCACCTTGGTCTCCGGGTTACCATTTCACATCGCATATCAGATCTAAAGTTTCTTGCATTTTGACATATATGCAAAATGTTCTAATGCCCATGCTATAAGATTGTTTAGTATAGGAATCAGGCTTTGTCCCAGCTCCGTCAGGGAATATTCGACTCTTGGTGGTATTTCAGCATATAGCTTTCTTCTGACCAATCCGTCAGCTTCAAGATTCTTTAATGTCTCGGTCAGTACTTTAGGCGATATATCCGGAATTGCCTTACTTATAGTATTGAAGCGTGTAGCCTCATTTTCAGAAAGTACACATAATATGAGCATGGCCCATTTACTGGAGAACCTTGACAGGACATTACGGATAGGGCAATCCTCTATACGGGTATATTTTTTGAGATTTTCTTGTAGTTGTAAACTGTTCATTTCCAATAATAATTACTTTAAAGTAAGTGGGTTACATTTTTGTAACTTATTGTTTATCAATATAAAAAGCACTACCTTTGTACTATCAAAACAATAGTAAGTTTATAATGCAAAGTTAATCATCTTTATAAAAACAGAAAATATGAGCAGCATTAAAATTATGAACAAGGGCGAAAAGTACGCTCACGCAACAATAGGTTGCATCAAGGGTTTTGAAGGTAAGCAGTTTGTAAAAGAGGCTACAGAGGCTACTTCATGCGAGGTCTCATTTGGCACATTGCCGTCTGGGTCATCTGTTCCGTTTTTTCATAGCCATAAGGCAAATGAAGAAAACTACATCATTCTATCAGGAGCTGGGAAATTTCAGGTAAATGATGAAGTTTTCGAGATTGGAGAAGGGTCAATCATACGTGTATCACCAGGATGTGACCGTAACTTAAAATGCACTTCAGCTGAACCGATGACTTATATCTGTATTCAGGCAAAAGATGGAAGCCTGGAAGGCTATACGATGACGGATGCTAAGATAACAGAACGTGAGAATCTTTTGTAAAATGATAATTATCGCATAAATTGGAATCCCTGACAATGATAAAATTAAAAGTATATCATTGTCAGGGATTTTTATTCACCTCAGATGTATGTCAATAACTTTCAGAGGTGTACTCAAGCTATATTTCAGATATACAGCTCACATTCTTTTCTTATTGGCATGGTCTGGAACATCATCCGTATGTCGCATACGGTCACCGTATCAGAAAAGGGGAAAAGTTTCCTGTCAGACTGACAGAAAGTGAGGGAGACAGTATTCTGAGAAAAGACCTGAAGGAAATGTGTGCATTGTTTCGACATTTGGGAAAGGATTCACTTTTGGTTGCGTGTCTGGCATACCAGGTGGGACCATATAAGTTGCTCGGCTATGGCTGGATGCCCAAAAGCACGTTGATAAGGAAATTGGAAGCCAGTAACCGGGACATTTATGCGGACTTCATACGATATTGTCACTATAAGGGAAAGAAAATTCCGTCAATAGAAAGGAGAAGAAAAGAAGAATACAAATTACTGTTTATGCCATAAAAACAAGACAGCCGTGAATTTATCATGAGTCACGGCTGTTCTATTATAATACCTGTTTAATAATACCTTTTCGAGAATAATCAATGTTAATGCCGCATGGACTGTTATGGTAAAAGTTTTCTCTGGTTATTTATTGATAATTTTCATCATAATACTGATTTGGCAATTCCAATTTTCAATTCAAGCCATCAATGATACGGCAGAATGTTCTGATACCCGGACCTACATGACCTTTTTCTATTCTGAAGACATAGGATTTGTTGGTTCTAATTTTTCAGTCAGTTTCGACAGAGTTATCTTTTACATCTTTCTGGTATCACATATAATCTGCCCATACTGTAGCATATGCTTCCTTCCAAAACTCCTTACGTTCAGGTGTTCTCGGCTTGCCGAATTCCGCATTCAATACGGTATTGATGCAAATTAATTTTTTCTTTTTTGCTTTTATAAAGCATTTCCTTTATCTGTACTACCTTTTTATTCTGAAGATTGTTTTTTTGTCTCATATTTTGCAATTCATAAAAAAGTATGACGATGTCTCTTTATCAATGATGGATAAAATCAGGGAAATATTGTCGCTATAATCAGTAGAAATTACAGATACTTTGCTATTTTTATGATTACTCTTTCCTTTTCTTTTATCCTTTTATTTGATATTTTGCATTTTGTTTATTTTAATAATTTTTGCAAGCTAAAAAATCTATTATATCTTAATGTTAGAATATAGTTTTTTACAATCATAGAACTAACCGTATGACAAGGATCTTTTGTTTAGTTTAGAGAGAAACAAATTATTTAAAATATAATAGCATTGTTAATTAAAAACAAAGTCTTAAATCTTTTACTATCTAAGATAAAATTTGACTGTCTATAAATATATAAAAATACCTAATTTTAGGTATTTTCGTGTATTGATTAATCCTTTACTTTTGCCGACAAATAACAATTAACAGATAACGATGTATTTTATTACAAGATTAATGTATTCGATTCATCGGATACTAGGAACTTTATTGTGTTTATTGTTTTTAATGTGGTTCATCTCAGCTTTTGTGATGATGTACCATCGCTTCCCTCGTGTTAAAGAAAAAGAAAAATTAGAAAAACAGGAAGAACTCTCAGCGTCAGGAGATTCACTGCCAAGTATTGATAACGTAATAGCTAGGCTTTCTCAAAATGAAAAAGTAAGAAAATTAACACTCAATCGTAATTTAGGACAAACATTTTTTCTTATTGAGACAAATAAAAGAGAGTACAATTTTACTTTAAATCCATCTGACACTTTATCAGCAACTGAAATCGAACGTATTTATCAAATAGCTGCACAATGGTGTCCTTCCCCTATTGTCAAAATTGATACATTATATACTTTGGATCAATGGATTCCATTCAGTGAACTAAAAAAGGAAATGCCTATTTACAAGATACATTTTTCCGATTGTGATAGGTCTCAACTTTACCTGAGTTCTCAAGATGGGGAAGTTTTACAATACTCAAATCAAAGTGAACGTTTTTGGGCTTGGATAGGAGCCATTCCACATTGGGTATATTTCAAATGGTTACGACAGGATATCGTTTTCTGGAAGAGAACAGTTGTTTGTTTATCAGCCCTGGGGTGTGTGATGTTAATTGCAGGTCTTTGGATAACTGTAGATGTATGGAAAAAAACGCGTTCTAGTCGTTCTCGCCGTTTTTCGCCCTATCGTAAAAAATGGTATCACTGGCACTATATTACTGGAATAATTTTCGGGTTATTTGTATTTACTTTTACTTTTAGTGGAATGATGTATATAGCGGATATTCCCGAATGGATTCATAAACCGGCACTGAAAATAAACCCGATACGCTTGCTTCATGCCAATGGTCCCCGGCCGGAGCATTACGCATTGGACTATCGTCGCGTCATAGAAGAGTATCCCCAGGCTTTACAGATAGAATGGTCTAATTTTCGTGAACATCCTTACTACACGGTAAGGGACAGGAAAACAGAATTCTATGTAGATGCAACAGATAGTATACCCCGACCATTGAAACTATCTAAAGATGAAATACTCTTGAGTATTGAATGTATATATGCTAATGACAGTACAGCAATCAATGAAAGAAAAATACCAATTCAAATATCAAAATTAGAACATTTTGAAACATATTATCGTGATATGAGTAATATGTACCGTGGTCGTCCTCAGCTGCCAGTATGGAAAGTAACAGTGGAAGATGCCGACCAGGGTGTTTATTATATTCATCCTGAGACAGGAATCATTCGTTATGTTGATACTTCATCTCGGTTGAAATATTGGTCTTATACGGCTTTGCACCGTATGCGTATTCCTGGGTTGACCTCCAATGCTACTCTGCGTAAAACTGTCCTTTGGATATTGCTTATAGGGGGAACATCCGTTTCTGTTACGGGTGTTGTTTTGGGTATGAATTACTTAAGGAAAAAATATAATAAAACCCGGAAAAGGCTGAAATATTAAAAAACAATATTTAAATGAAATACTTTATACGAATATTCTTACTCCTCTTTGTCTGTTTGCGCCCTGTCATTGCTGTCTCTCAAAACAGTGTTGCCATGTCTGGTATTATTACGGACAAGCAGGGTATTCCTTTGCCCTTGGTTGCTGTTGCCATAAATGGTACGTCTGCAGGGACCTATACGGATGACAATGGTGCTTACAGCTTGCGTGTACATCCGGGAGAGATAGCGGTGGTGGTATCTTCTATAGGATATAAGACTATAAAAAAGACAGTTGTAATCCATCATGATAAAACTTTGAACTTTACATTGGAAGAAGATGCTGTAACCCTCAATTCTGTGGAAGTGTATGGGAAATCGCAAACCCAAAAGATGCGGGAAGGAGCTCTTTCCCTCAATGCCCTTGATGTAAAACCGGTTATTAATTCTTTGAATAGTTTGAATGATTTGGTTAACCGTACAGCGGGTATAAAAGTTCGCGAAGAAGGAGGTGTGGGTTCTGACTTCGACCTTTCCATCAATGGACTTTCCGGCAACTCTGTGCGCTATTTCTTAGACGGAGTACCTCTTGATAGTAAAGGAAGTGGAGTCAATCTAGCCAATCTGCCAGTCAATATTATAGATAGGGTAGAAATTTATAAAGGAGTAGTACCTGCATTTTTAGGAACTGATGCTCTAGGTGGTGCTGTAAATATTATTACAAAGACTGATAGAAAAAACTATCTGGACGCGTCTTACAGTATTGCTTCTTTTCATACCCATCGGGTTGATCTCAATTCACAATTTGTAGAACGAAATACAGGATTTATTATCCGTTCTATCGTGGGTGTCAATTCTTCAAAAAATGACTACCGGATGAAGAATGTACAAATGCGTGATGCCACAGGAGATAACTTTATTTATGGTAATCCGAAACGTTTTCATGATGGTTATTTCTCCTTGTTGGCGCAGGTTGAAGCCGGTGTGGCAGACCGTTCCTGGGCTGATGAATTATTTATATCCGCATCTTTTTCAAAAACAAATAAGGAATTGCAAAGTGGATCCATACAGACAAAAGTATATGGAGCAGCAGAACGTAATTCCGAAGCATGGAATATATCGGCTCGTTATCGTAAGCGAAATCTTCTTGTGAGAAACTTAGATCTGAATCTTACCTTTTCTCATACTTTAGATCATTCTATTACTATAGATACGGCTTATCGGAAATATTATTGGGATGGCGGTTACATCATCAGCCAACGTAATGAAATAAGAGGTGGGGAACGTTCTATTCGCCATTATGACCGCCCCCTGACAATCGTACGTGCCAACTTTGATTATAAACTGAATAATCTGCATGGTTTCAATCTTAATTATCAGATGAACCGTACAGGGAATGAACGCCATGATGATTTGGACAGGACTTTTGTTCCGTCCAACGATGCTGTTGCCAAACATATTTTCGGATTGACATACAGCCAATTGCTTTTTAATGAAAAGATGCAGAATGTGTTCTTCATAAAAGACTACATCAACCATACTGATATCCAACAGGCAGATCAATCAAGTATTACGGGATCGGACAAAGTTCAAGGCTCTTCCATAAAGAACTATATAGGATATGGAGCAGGTTTGCGTTATATCTTTTTAGAACAGCTAGCCGTCAAGATGTCCTATGAACATAGCGTCCGTTTACCTATCGCACGAGAATTGTTAGGTAATGGTACCACGATTTATGCAAATTTGGCATTAGAACCGGAACAGAGCAATAATATTAATTTAGCACTATTTGGAACATGGCGTCCTGCTCCAAGACATTCATTTTACTATGAAACTAATGGATTTTTACGTTACGTAGATAATTATATTCAGACATCTATCATAGAAAAAGAAGGCATGTTACAATATATTAATGCTCCGGCTGTTCACATCAAAGGAATTGAAGGAGAATTACGTTATGATTGGGATAATCGATTGCAACTAACGGCTAACATCAGCTATCAGGATGCACGCGATCAGCAGAAGTATAAAGAGGACGGTAAACCTTCAGCTACTTATAAAAATCGTGTTCCCAATCGACCTTGGTTATTTGGGGGCACTGGGGTAAATTATACTTTTTCTAATATTATTCTTCCTGACAGTAAGTTGACTTTGGGATGTAATTTCCAATGGGTTCACTGGTATTTTCTGACATGGGAAGCTTACGGAAACCGAGATACTAAGGCACGTATACCTTCACAGCATATATGTAATGCAGATATAGTCTATTCTTGGAAAAAAGAGCGTTTCAATATTGCTTTAGAATGTAGTAATTATCTTGATGAAACTGTATATGATAATTATAAGTTGCAAAAACCGGGAAGAGCTTTTATGGCAAAATTTAGAGTGTTTATTAATTAATATCATTAAAATTTACAAACAAATGAAAAATTTTAAATTATCACTATTGGCATTCATGGCTACTATGATGTCATACTCATTTACGGCTTGTTCGGATAACGATGAACCTTTTCAGGAGCCTGATCAGCCAACAATTATCGAAGAAGACTATCATTTTGATCTGTACTTGACTGTAGGAAAGCACGGAGGAATGAGCAGTAAAAATACGACTATAGTTAATAGTGCTGATAATTTGACGGCAAATATGGGGGTCATCAATATCAAAGGTGAAGGTACGGAATTAGGAGAATACTCTATGGAATGTATTAGTAAAGGAAAATACTATTATCAGATTCCATCGAGTAATGACCGTTTCGTGAAGTATCAGATAAAAAACAACCAGATTGAAGTGGTTGCTGAACGTCCGTTTAAAACAAACACCTATAAAGTGCGAACTTATGCACATGCGTGGACTGATGACAATACGCTTGTTATCATGGCGGCAAATGGTGAAAAGAATAAAATAATATGGACAAGGTTGAATACAACTGATATGTCCATTATTGACGAAGGAACCTTGAGTATCGGTGTCCCGAAAGATTGGGAATTCTTGACAACATCAGGTATTCTGACCTACCGTAAGGCAGACAACAAGCTGTTTTACTTTTATTATGCCAAAAGAGACAAGGATACCGACAATCCCATGCGGGCAACAAGTGAACCCAAATTCCGCACAGCAGTGATTGACGCTTTCACGATGAAAGAGGAACAGAAAGACATAATCGCCCCGGTAAACAGCGAAATGGCCGGAAGCGCCTATGGACAATTGATGCAGGACTGCGTGATGTACGACGAAAATGGCAATCTCTATTTAGCTTGTTTTACGGATGAGAACGGTATTGAAAAAGGCATGTTGTTGCGTATCAAAGCTGGTGAATATTCATTTGATCCATCATACAATGGCTATAAGGATGCAGATGGTAAACTGATGACTGTCCAGTATTTAGGAAACAACAAGGCTTTGGCTTATGGACGGAACGACGCTTCCGGTACAAAAATTGACAGTTACAGCCATTATTATTCCATCGTTGACCTTGCTACAGGAAGCAAGAGCCGTTTGAGCTATGACAACAAGGAAATTGATTATAGTGGTGGACGTTTTGCTCAACGTTCCGTTGTTTTCAACAACAAGGCTTATATAGGGGTAAATACTGAAGCTGACAAAAATGCCATCATATACATTTATGATATAGAAACAGGAAAAGTGGAGAAAGGGGCAGAAGTTGGCGGTGAATACTATTTCGATATGATTAGGCTGGTGGAAAACGACCTATAGATTGAATAACTAACACAAGAATTATGTAATATATATTGATATAACTATGAAGTTTTTTTTTGTTATTATCTGTTTATTAAGTTTTAGCCTGTCTGTTTCCGCACAAGAAGAAAAGGCTGCTGTGCTGATTACCCATTACGGAAGTTCTGACGACAAGGCTCGGGAGCAAGCTTTGGATGTCATTATTCATGAGGTCAAAGATGCTTTTCCTGAACTCGAAGTTCGTGAAGCATATATATCTCCAATTGTACGAAAAAGACTTGCAAAAAATGGTATTTACAAAGACAGTCCTATTGATGCTTTATTGAAACTACGTGCAGAAGGATACCAAAAAGTATATATCCAAAGTACTACTTTGATCGAAGGAGGGGAAATGGCTTCTGTACGAAAGGATGCCGATGAAGTTAGAGCTTTTTTCAAAGAAATTAAAGTGGGAAATCCATTGCTCTATTCTGTTGATGATTGTGAAAAAATAATTGATATATTGACTGCTGAACAATCAGATAAAAAGGAAAATATAGTTTTTGTGGGACATGGTAACCAATTACCTAGTACTGCTACTTATGCAATGCTTGATTTTATGATGAAAAATCAAGGATTGAAAAATTACCACGTTAGTACTATTGAGGGGTATCCTACATTGAATGCAACCTTGTTTCAGTTGAAATCAAATAAAGCGAAGGATATTACATTGGTTCCATTACTATTGGTCTGTGGAAATCATACAAAAGAAGATATAGCCGGTGTGTGGAAGAAAGAGTTAGAGAAACATGGCTATCAAGTAAATGTTCGTATGCAGGGTCTAGGAGAAAATGCAGCTATTCGACATATATATATTGAACATATTAAAGATATGCTAAATGTTAGATAAACAGTGCTTATAAAAATACTACATCTTTTGTCTAGAAAAGTTAGATTATTTTCTGGTACAAAAGATGTAATATTTTTATATGTTTTTTTATTGTGTTTTTATACATAAAATGGGAATTGATGAGACCGTAATTCAAACTGTGTCAATCCCTTTCGGATAAATATCTGAAAATAAAATGTATTCAAAGCAATATTAAACTAAAGGAGTGACAAGCTAAAGATTTGACACAGTTTTATTTATATAGCAGAAATGCTTACCGGATATATCCTCTGTTTCATAGTTTGGATTCCCATTATTCATAGGTTAATGGCGTATTCTGTTTTCAATTGATGGCTGGTAACCTCCTAAACGGATCAGTTATTTCATCCTTTTTCTTATTCGGAAGAAAGTCCTTTGTATTTTTCCGTAGTTTTCAAATTCCCCTTTTTCAAATACAGGGATGTACCGTATTCCTTCCGGCAGGGACATTCCGATGTAAGTGGTTTCATCATTTGTCATAGTCGTATATTTTTATATGATTGTTTATGAATGGATTCTTTGTCATTCCAAGTCTCTTGCACGGACTGGATTGTAGGGACAGGACTGTACCAGGTAATTGGTATTTCTGCCCTGAGTCTGACTGTGTTGTCTGAAACATTCGATGTCATTTTCCTCCAGTTTCAGTTTTCTTCTGTTCTTCTGCAGGAAGTCTGCTGCCTTTTCTATGGAAGAGAAGACCGCCTTTGGCTCGAATGAACTGTATTCGTGCCATGCGTTGCAGCTGAAAAGGATATACATTTCAGCCTTTATTCTGTTACTTGCAGCCATATCTTATCTGATTATTCGGGTTGATAAATGACAAAGCCCGATTCCGCTGGTGACGGAACCGGGCCTGTTGTCTTCGGTTTCAGGTTTTAATTCTGGTTATATGAAAGCAGGAAATCGGCCATTGCTCCGTTCTGTGGAATCATGGCAGGAAAATCAGTCTTTCCAGGCTTGTAGATTTCTGTCGCTACATTGTAGACATCCCACGCTGTAATGCGTGGCTGTTCAAGTGAGAGTTTGAGCAGTTCTTCCGTAAACACGGAAATCTGTCCCTGGTTAAGCGGATAGGTATCCACCTGCGATGCCAGTCTTTTGTCTGCACTGTCATGGGATACACGCAGAGCCGTCAGCATACCGATGATCATGTATAATTCACCGGGTGTCAACACCTTTTCCTTGAGCCTTTGGATTCGGCTTCTGTCCGCATCCATGTCACGCTCAAAATTGCGCATCCAGTCATCTACCTTCCCGAACAGTTCCTCGGTAGTCACCTTGTCCTTACCGTAGTTGGCAACACTTCGTTCGGGTGAAAGGATACACTGATTGTGGCAGATACGTACGCAGGGACCTATTGCCGCCTGGATACCGTCCTGATGGTAGGTTACCACGAGTGTGGTTGTCAGTTCGTCGGTATCTCCGTTCAGAATACGGATGGTCGTGAAGATTCTGCGCAGTACATGTGCCTCTACCGCCTTCTCTCCATAGGTCTGTTCCACCTGCGGCAAGATGACCACTCCGGGCTGTGTCCGGTTCTTGTTCTGGGCGGCGAAGATTTCCTCCACCTCGTAGTTCAGGTTGTGACGGCGGCAGATGTCCGTCATGCGCTGGATGACCTGGTAGTGGTAGATTCCCCTTACCGGATTGCCGTAGATGTCGTTCTCCTTGTAGGTACGCTGGAGTGTTTCAAGGTCCATTACTTCGATTCCGTTGTTCTGGTACCATCCCGCATGTTTCCCGGCTTCCATCAGGCACATGCCGATTTCCACCGCCGCGCAGAACCGCTGGTGCGAGACGATGTACCACCCGTGTTTCCGGCACAGGCCGGCAAACTCCTTTATGTCCGCAGTCAGGAAGTACATCATGCCTTCCTCTCTGATGACTACCGTCAGTTCCGACTTCGGTTTCTCCCTGCAGAACAGGCTCTCGCTGTAATTCACTCCGTGCCATACCGACTCCGTGCATTCCTCATCGCAGAACTGCACTTCCACCTCTTCAAGCAGGTCAAATTCTTCCACCATACCGTTTCTGTCTTTAATTACAGGTTTAAGAGGGATTTAAGTTACACATTATTATCGGTTTACGGATAAGCGCGTTTACAGTTTTATATTTTTTAACTTATACAAAACACGTGTCGGGACAGCCTCCCGAACAGGGGAGACTATCCCGACACGTATATCCGCCATATCCTGCGGCTTTCAGTTCCAGCTGTTTCTCTTTTCGCCGCTCATGCAGAGAATCACCGTACTTTTCTTCTTTTCAAATGATTCTGCCAACCGTCTTGCAGCCCACTTTCTGAATGCCTCGCATTTCAGTCCCTTCATGCGGAATCCCAGTGCAATGATGGTTGCCAGACTGTAGAGGTCCACACTGCAATCTTTTCCGTTATAGGTGAAATGTTCCACCCGCACGTCCCGGTATTCATCAAAGTCACCGGTTTTTGCAAGGGATTTCAGTCCGGCATTTACCGACTGTACAAACACGCCATACGCCCGTGCGATGTCGCATTTCGGCAACCATACCTCGCCCTTGTCGTCCGTTTCTATCCTTACGCTCACCTTATCAGGTGCATTGCGGTTATATTCCACTTCAAAATTGCCAAATCTCAGCATAATAGTTGCTTTTATACATTATATATAGAATCTCAGCATGGAGGTCATAACATGGCATCCAGTTTTCCCGCAAGGACCTCCATATCCTTTCTTATCTTCTCATTGGTTATGCGGGCATAGATTTGCGTCGTTTCAATGTTCGTATGCCCCAGCATTTTCGACACCGTTTCAATCGGCACGCCTTTAGCCAGAGTAGTGGTCGTAGCAAACGTGTGACGTGCCAGGTGGAAGGTAATATTTTTATTTATACCGCACAAATCCGCAATCTCTTTTAAGTAAGAATTAAGTTTTTGATTGCTCAGCACAGGCAGCAACTGGCCTTTGGGGAGCTGACCTTCATATTTCTGGAGTATCGCTTGGGGTATTTTCAGCAGCGGTACATTTACCGGAGTATCTGTCTTATGACGGTGCGTCATGATCCACGGCTTCCCGTCAAACGAGATTCTGATGTCGCTTGCCTTCAGTTCCTTCACGTCCACATATGATAATCCCGTGTAACAGGAGAACAGGAACACGTCCCGTACCTGTTCCAGTCTTTTAGTCGGAAACTTCTTCTTCATTATCTTTTGCAGTTCCGCATCCGTCAGATAGCCTCTGTCCACACGTTTCAGTCTGATTTTATAATTTGAAAACGGGTCAGTATAAATCCAACCGTTGTTTTTGGCGATGATTACAATCATCTTGAACGTCTGCATGAATTTTGCCGTAGTATTCTCATTGCATTTGCTTTCCGTTCTCAGATAGTTCTCGAAGTCCGTAATGAACATATGGCCGATTTCCTTCAGTGATATATCTGAAATATTGTATTTCACTTTCATGAATTCCTCCAGCCTCCGGTAGCAGCGGTCATATTTCGCGAGGGTGGCAGGAGTCTTGCTGATGCCGACCAGTTTTCTTGCATCCTCATTGTGTTTTTTGAAAAGTTCCAGCAGTGTTCTTTGTTTCGCCGTTATTCCCAAAAACGCATTGCGTATTTTTTCTACCGTTACGAATGACTCATGCACTTCAATATCCCGGTAGTGGTTTTTCAGCGAAGCACGGATGTCCTCCAATGTTTCATTCAACTGGCGGGCTTTCTGTGTATTTCCTTTCGCCTTGCCCAATGTGGTATCCCATTTATCAGGTTCTATATCCAGCTTTGAGCTGAATTGAGAAATTTCACCGTTAAGCGACAGACGAATCATAATACCCGCTTTTCCTTCCTTGTTCAGATAGTTCTTTCTTAGATAGAACAGAATCTTAAATGTACTCTTACTCATATCCTTTTTTAATTTAGCTCCGTTACAATGGGTGTAATGACTTCCCTCTGCAAAGGAATAATTAATAATTGGGTTACAAGCAGACATTTGAACGTCAATGAGCGACAAATCAAGGACTTACATCGAAAATCGTTACAGAAGATTTTCCCGATTTTCCTGTAACGATTTTGTAACGGAACTTTGTCTGAAGTGGGCATTTGAATGTCTTTCGGTTGTCCACCGGATAAATAGAAAAAGTCCCGTAAAACGTTGATTTTACGGGACTTGTCTTAATTTGACTACCTAATGTCCTAGGTTTCAGCGGAGAGAGAGGTTTTTGAACCTATAACTCTAACCACTTATGCTACAATGTCTTATATTCCAAAATTTCAAATAGGTAACGAAACAGTAACGATTTTCAGACGTTGGGCTTGTCCAACTTTGACCGCTGTTTGTCTGCCTAACTTTCGGGTTCAAAGATAAGTCTTTCTTTTGAAATACGCAAATCATTGATAATAAATCTTCTGCGATTAGTGCAAGGTGCAAGCTATATATATAAATATATACTTGCACCTTGCACTAAATTTTGTCATTTAGCGAATTTGCTATAATTTTGTGTGAACTAATGATTTCAATAAATGAATGATTTAACATGAAACAATTTAATTTGCAATTTGCCAACCATTCGAAATTAGAACAGCTAAAGCTGTTCTTTTTGGAACATGGCACTTATATCGAACTCAAAAAGGGCGAACAGTTCTCTATTCAAGGTAAAATGAACTGCCGGGGGGCTTATATTGAAAACGGTTTATTGAGATATACCCGTGTGGATGAAAGAGGAAATATACATATAGTAGGATATACTTTCTCCGAAGAATTTGCAGGAAGTTTATGTACACTTATAGAACCTAATCAACCGTCATTAGTAACAATTGAAGCTGTTTGCGATTCAAAGATTTACTATCTACCGTATTCAAAGTTAGAGGATTTTTTTGCTACAAATGCCGAGACAGCACAAATAAAGTGCGCTCTTGTCGAACAATCCTACTCGTTAATGTATCATAGATTATTGGATATGTACTGTAAAACTACGGAAGAACTTTATCTTGATTTATTGAACAGATGTCCCGACATTCAAGAATATATTACGTTAAAAGAGATAGCCTCTTTCTTGCAAGTCACACCGGAAACTGTTAGTCGTATACGTTGCAAACTGAAGAAATAACTTATCCTTTAACATACTTTATATTAGGGTCTTGACAATTGTCAAGACCTTTTTTATTTATTCTTCCGTATTTTGCATTCACTATTTAATAATATTGATATGATACGTAAATTAACACAAGAAGAATATAACAATGCTGCCGATTTATCTTATCAAGTATGCATGGAAAGGAATGATTTCACCCAAGAAGGTATTGAAACCTTTAAAAGCTTCGTGTATGACACATCGTTGATGAATACGCTTGACATATATGGTGCTTTTGACAATCATCTATTGATAGGAATAATCGGTGTACATCGGGAAAGGCAACATATATCCCTCTTCTTTGTCTTGCCGCACTATCATCGGCGAGGAATAGGAACATTGTTATTTGACTATATGATGAGCAATTGTAATTTTACTTATATAACAGTTAATTCTTCAACCTATGCAGAAACTTTTTATACATCTTTAGGCTTCAAAAAAGTGGGTGAAAAAGAGATTAATAAAGGTATTGTTAGTATCCCTATGGAGAGAAACATATAATTATTGCCAATCATTTAAAAGAGATAAGATGAAAAAGAAAATTACTTTATGTATGGTGCTTTCCACATTTATTATTTGCGCCATGTTATGTCTGACAAATTGTAGTAACGACGATGCTCCTACTTCTGTCTTCACCCCCGAAGCCTTGAAGCAAACTACTTGGCAAGCGCAAATGACCGTGTACAATATCGAAGATGAGATAGACTACACAAAACAATCCATTCTTCAATTTACCAACGAATCAGAAGGCATTTATACAAGAACGAACGAAGAAGACGGATATATGTGGAACACAGATTTTACTTACCAAGTAAATGGAAAAATCATCACGTTCGACAACATAGCAGGTCCATGGACGGTGCTGGAATACACAGGAACACACCTCGTAATGGAAGCCTATAATCCCAATAAGATGGTGTGGACATTGGAGAAGATGTATTAACCTAAAAATAGCGGATATGAAGATTTCAACAATTCTCTTTTTCTGCCTACTAATGACAGCTTGTATGCAGACAAAATCTTTTCACCGGATAAACGGCTGGTACTACGTAACATCACAGACTACAGACAGCCTTTCACTAACACCTTTCCTTACTGTTAAGGATTTCGATACTTTACGTTTGGAAACTGATGCTTTTGGACACTCGGTCATTACCGGTGTCTTCCTCCAAAATAAATCGCCTATATGGAGAGAAGCCACAAAAAAGAGTATAGGAAAGCGTATCGCTTTCGTTTTCAATGACACAGTGATAACTGCCCCTCTGATTAATATCCCCTTAGAAAGCGGACATTTCCAAATTTCCAATCCGCATGGATATGATTTGGAACGTATCTTTAAGGAGTTACAAAAAGAGAAGAAATAGAATAAGGTTATTCAATAAAATGAAAGAAGATTTTGATAAACTCCTATCGGAAATAGATGTAGAGATTGCTAAAATCGACCTCTACGGCAATGATATTATCGAAACCTCTCTTTCAATAGTACGTCACTTACAAAGTATCATCACTGGGTTAAGAAATGAATTGCAAACCTACACTTTCCCCACACAAGAGGATGAAATACGCTTTTTCAAAGTTCAAAAACCGGAACTATTGGGGCGGCTTCTCTATTTCCACAAAATATGTCGTATAGAAATGCAATGTCCTAATGGGAGTAACGAAGTTATCAGAAAGCATCTTATCGCAGAACTGGATAATCTGACCTATTTCTTCAATCGGAATTTGGACTTTTACCAGTATTATCGTTCACACTCTACCATGTATGATAAATACTACTTTGTACGAGGGAAGGCAGATATTCGGCTATGCGCTGATAGCGCACAATTCGATAAAGACCCGAATTTTTCAACAGGGTACGACTATACGGTAGCCAAGATATTAGCCAATGAAATGTTGCGTATTTACCTAAATCAGCGATTACAGTTATTAGAGAAAAAGCAACTGACAAACGATATAAAAATATCATTGTCGGACTTCAAACTGAAATGGACTGGCACAAAATCGGAAGCGATAGAATGGGGATATGGATTGTTTGCCGCTAAAACGCTGAATTATGGCAACGCTACAATAAAAGAGGTTATGGCATTTGTCGAAACTGCCTTTGACATAGAGCTGGGCGACTATTACCGAACATATCTTAGCCTTAAAAACCGGAAGAAAGACCGAACGGCTTTTTTCACATTCATAATGGAGCAACTGCAAAAGCGCATGGATGATGATTTGTAAATAAGTACTTTAGCTGATTGAAAAACTACCAAGTTACTACCAACGTGGTAGTTTTTCTTTTTATACAAATGGAGCACATGAATAGGAATAAAAACTATTTTTCACCCCTAAAATCACCCTGAAAAAAATTTCAACCAAGTTGGTAGAACCTTGTATTTTTTATCTTACAGAAAGATGCAATTTTGCGGCAAATCAATTAGTTACCATTATGGAAATAATAACATTCGAGTCCAAAGCCTATAAGGAACTGGACAACAAGATTACCGCTATTGCCGATTACATCTTCAATCATGCGGAAATGGCAAAGCAAAGTGAAGAAGATATGTGGGTGGACAGCTATGAGGTCTGCACGTTTCTGAAAATAAGCGAAAAGACCCTACAACGCCTGCGGGTGTCGGGTACTATCGCCTATTCCAACATCAGGGGACGCTATTTCTACAAGGTCAGCGAGATACGCCGGATGCTGGAAGAACGCCTGATAAGGAGCAACAAAGAGAACATCGACAACCTGATAACCAACCACCAACTGTATGCTAAGGAAAGAGGAAATCTTAGAAAGAACAAGTAACGGGCTGGCGATATTCAAACACTACCTGCCCGGAAACTGGCGCATAGGTCGCAACTTCCTTAACCCGCTGTACGAGGACAGCAAGGCTTCCTGCAACATCTACTTCGACCGCCGGAGCAGCATCTACAAGATGAAAGACTTCGGCAACGACAGTTACAGCGGCGACTGTTTCTTCCTCGTGGGGCAGTTAAAGGGGCTGGACTGCAACCGGGCGGCTGACTTCGTGGAGATACTGGAAATCATCGACCGGGATTTAGGCTTGGGGCTGGCTTCCGGCACTCCTGTTTCCATTCCTCCGGCAACCGTCCACCGGACAGTATCGGGCAAAACCGAAGAAACACCCGAAAAGCCCGTCAAGCCCTACCAGTTCCGGGAACAGAAGTTTCCGCTTGCCGAACTGGTGTACTGGCAACAGTACGGCATCACGCCCGAACTGCTGGAACGTTACAAGGTCTGTTCGCTCCGGGAGTATCACAGCGAAACGGCAGAGGGCAAACCGTACACCTACACTTCATCGGTGGCAGAACCCATGTACGGCTACAAGGGCAAACAGCACATCAAGCTGTACCGCCCGTTCTCCACGCCCCGCTTCCTCTATGGCGGCAGCTTCGGCGAAAACTACTGCTTCGGGCTGGAGCAACTGCCAGCAAAAGGCGACACGCTCTTCATCACGGGCGGCGAGAAAGACGTGCTTTCGCTGGCTGCACACGGTTTTCACGCTATCTGCTTCAACAGCGAAACGGTGACTATACCGCCCACGCTGGTATATCGGCTGACGTTCCGATTCAAGCACATCGTCCTGCTCTTTGACATGGACAAGACGGGCAGGGAAAGTTCATGCAAGCAGGAAAAACTGTTGGAAGAATTTGGAGTGAAACGCCTGCTCCTGCCGCTTCCGGGTACGAAAGAGGAAAAGGACATTTCCGACTACTTCAAAGCCGGGAACACCCGTGAAGATTTCCTGAAACTGTTTATCGAATTTTTAGACAACCTGTATAGCGACACATTGATTATGCTAAAATCGTGCGAGATAGATTTCAACAACCCGCCCGCCAAAGCGCAAGAGATTATTTCGGCGGGTGACGTTCCGTTAGGAACACAAGGCAACCTGTTCGGCATCACCGGGGGCGAGGGAACGGGCAAGAGCAATTATGTAGCCGCAATCGTGGCGGGCTGCATCTGCCCGGCTGGTGCGGAAGTAGATACGCTGGGAATACAGATAACCGCCAACGGCAGACACAAGGCGGTCTTGCTCTATGACACAGAACAGTCGGAAGTGCAACTGTTCAAGAATGTAAGCAACCTGCTGGCACGAGCCAAACAGCCGGACAAACCCGATGAACTGAAAGCGTTCTGCCTGACGGGTATGTCACGCAAAGAACGCCTGAACGCCATTGTGCAGAGCATGGATAAGTTCTACTACCAGTACGGCGGCATCCAGTTGGTCGTCATTGATGGCATCGCCGACCTTGTAAAGAGTGCCAACGATGAAGCGGAAAGCGTGGCGGTGATAGATGAACTCTATCGGCTGGCGGGCATCTATAACACGTGTATTCTTTGTGTGCTGCACTTCGTTCCTAACGGATTAAAGTTACGTGGGCATTTGGGTAGCGAATTGCAACGCAAGGCGGCTACTATCCTTTCAATAGAGAAAGACGAAGAACCCACGCAGTCGGTAGTGAAAGCCCTGAAAGTAAGGGAAGGAAGCCCGCTGGACGTTCCTCTGATGCTCTTTGCATGGGACAAGAAAGCCGGGATGCACGTGTACAAGGGGGAAAAGCCCCGTGAAGAAAAGGAGAAGCGCAAGGAAAGGGAACTGGTGAACGTAGCCCGTGACATCTTCGGGCGGCAGACACGCATCACTTACATAGACCTTTGCGAGCAGTTGCAGCAGGTTTTGGACATCAAGGAACGCACCGCAAAGAGCTATATCCGCTTCATGCGGGAAAGGGACATCATCACCAAAGACACGGCGAACCAAAGTTGTTTTATCATCGGTTCATATAATCTTCAAAGGAACGCAAGCTGCCCGTAGGCGTATGGGCTGAACTTGTGTATTTTTAAGTGCTTGTGTCCTGCCCTGTTGTGAAACACGGCAGGATTTTTTCTGTTTGCACGTGAAAATTCAGGGTATTTGCTTAACTTTGCAGAAGTTACACGAAAAGTAACGGCAGTTGAACGGCGGTTGCCGGAATATTGCCTTTATATATAACATATACGTTCGCCGAACGTCCCAAAGTAGAAAACTGGCACTTTTCAAAAAGAGGGGATATTCAGCGCAGGATATGCTATGCGTTTGTCATAGCGTGGCTGCACTGTTTCCTCTTTTGGGTATGCCAGTACCTCTACTTTGAAACAGCGTCATGCCACGCTTTCTTTTTGGGGTGGCGGCTAACGTGCCAAGACAGTAGGGATTTATATCACTTTAATACCTGACAATATGGAACAAATCAAAGCGCACATCGCCGTATCGCTGGACGGGCATACCGCCACGCCGGACTATGAACTGGACTGGATGCCCCGTGATGTCAAGGAACTGGCGGCAAGGGAACACGCCGCCGCAAGCTGCCTGCTTATGGGGGCGAACACCTACAACTACATCTTTGAACACTGGGGCGGGTGGCCGCACAAAAGCAAGCGGTCTTTTGTGGTGTCACACTACGATACCAACGTGACACCGGACTGCGGTGTGGAGTTCCTGACCGAAGAACCGCTGCAAAGGGTCTATGAACTGAAACAGGAAAATGACATGCTGGTGGTGGGCGGCGGCAAGCTGCTTACTTCGCTGATAAAAGCCGGACTGTTGGATAGCCTGACTATCTACACTGTCCCCGTCATGGTGGGCAAGGGTATCGGTTTCATCGGGGAAACATTAGGCTCGGAATGGAAACTGTCGGAAAGCAGGGTGCTGGATAACGGGGTGGTCTGTTCGACCTACCTGTTTGGCGGGAGCGTATAAAAAATGCGCCCGGTTTCCCTCCGGGCGCAACCACTAAAATTTCAATTATCATAAGTGGCAAAACCTATCACAATGAAATTTCAGCGGTAAAGATAGGCTATTTCTTCGGTTTTCCTTTCTTTTCGGGAAATGAAAAGGCGACATTGAACTGTTCGTCCAGCACCAGCGAAGCATCGAAAGCCTTGCCGTTCTTGCCCTTGAAGCCCTTGATTAACCCGGTCTTGCGTTTCGTCACCAGCTCGACAATCTGTTTGTCGGAAAGCTGCTTGTCGCACTTGTTGCGGAATATGGTAAGCGTACAGTCCACGTTGGAACATTTTGCCACTTTCGGGTAAAACAGGATGCGCCCGTTATTGCATTTGGGGCAGGGACAGGTTTCACTGCCCGCAACAGATAATTGTACCGAAAGCAGTTCCGCCGTGATTTGGGCGGCGTACACCTCGATACCCTTTCGGAACGTGTCGGCATCCATGTTTCCCGCTTCTATCTTGGAAAGGGCGGTTTCCCACATACCCGTCATTTCGACATCGGCAATCTTCTTGTCCTTGACAATCCTGTAAACGGCAAGCCCCTTGTCGGTGGGTACAAGGTTCTTCTTCTCACGCACGATGTACTGGCGGGTGAACAGCGTTTCGATAATCGCCGCACGGGTGGCGGGTGTACCTATCCCGGCATCTTTCAAGCTGGCTTTCAGTTCGGCATCCTCCAGTTCCTTGCCTGCGTTTTCCATTGCGGCAAGCAGACTGCTTTCCGTGTGCAGCGGTTTCGGCTTGGTCTGTTTCTCCAACAGTTCCACGTTGGAAATAGGCAGGCTTTCGCCCTCTTGAAGCGGCGGCAGGCTGGCGGCTTCTTCATCTCCGCCCGGTTCCTGCTCGCCGAACACGGCACGCCAGCCTGCTTCTTTCATCACCGACCCTTTCACCGTGAAGTCGGTATCTCCGGCAGACAGCACAGCGGTGGTTACGTCTTTCACGCACCTGCCCGAAAAGGCTTCCAGCATACGCCCGGCTACCAGTTCGTAAACCGCCCGTTCGTCTTTGGAGAGTTCACCGGGCAGGTTTTCAGTCACGATTAAGGCGTGGTGGTCGGTCACTTTGCCGTCATTCACGCTACGGCGGTTCAGCGTTACGCCGTTCAATCCGGCGGCATATCCAGCAAAGCGGGGGTACTGCCCCAGCATGGCGACACGTTCCGGCATTTCATCAAAAACGTCCTCCGGGATATAGCGGCTCCCGGTTCGGGGGTATGACATCACTTTCTTTTCGTACAGGCTTTGCGCTATGGAAAGGGTCTTGTCCGCCGAAAAGTTCAGTTTCGTGTTCGCTTCCTTTTGTAGCGTGGTAAGGTCATACAAAAGGGGCGGTTCTTGGCTGGTTTCTTTCCTTTCAACGGACTTCACCGCAAGCTGCCCGGTATCCTTTACCCGTTGCAGGGCGGCTATGGCTTCGGGCTGCTGCTCCCACTTGGCGGTAGATTGGGCGGTGAAACTGATTCTACCGCTGGCGGTATCGGCTTTGAGTTGCCAAAACTTGGTCGGGACAAAGTTCTTGTTTTCCAAATAGCGGCTGCATATCATCACGAGCGTGGGGGTCTGCACCCTGCCCAGCGAAAACACCCCCTGCCCGGCGGCTACGCTCAACGCTTGGGTGGCGTTTATCCCTATTAGCCAGTCCGCTTCGCTGCGGGACTTGGCAGAGAGGTAGAGGTTGTCGTAACGCTCTCCCGGCTGCAAGTTATCCAGCCCCTCACGGATTGCCTTGTCGGTAAGGCTGCTTATCCACAGGCGCACAAAAGGCTTGGTACAGCCCAAATAGTTATAGATGTAGCGGTGTATCAATTCGCCCTCACGCCCGGCATCGGTGGCGACAATAATCTTGTCGCACTGGTCGAATACCTCTTTAATCACTTTCAACTGTTTCAACACGCCGGGGTCTGCCTTGTAACCTTTCTCGGCTTTCACCTGACGGGGGATTAGCTGGAAATCGGGCGGCAGTATGGGCAGGCTCTCCCTGCGGAAGTTCGCCACGCCGTAGGCTTCCGGCATGGCAAGCTGGATTAAGTGGCCGAACGCCCATGTCACCATATACCCGTTGCCGGAAAGATAACCGTCATTCTTCTGTGTCGCTCCGATGATGCGGGCGATGTCTTTTGCCACGCTGGGCTTCTCTGCTATCAATGCAATCATAATTCTTTACTTTTTAAGGGTGGGTACTACATTTTCATTCCTTTGGACTTCTTGGGCTTGTCCGCTTTCAAACTCTTGTCTTGCGCCTTGTCCTGCTTCTCTTTCTGCTTGGCGGTAGGCTTTTGCTGCCCCTGTTTCAACGGCTCTTTTCCCTGCTTGGTGGCTTCGTTGGTCTTGCCCTCTGTATTGACCGCTACCTGTGTCCGGCTCTCGGCGGCGGGGGTAACGTCTTTCGGCTGCACCTTGTCGGGTGATTTGCCTTGTGCGCCGGACTGCACATGACCGTTGAACTCAACGCCCTGCCCGTCCTTTAGCCCGGCTACCTGCTGCTGTCCCTGCTGCAAGAACTGGACGGCGGCACGGGGCAGGAACTCCAAGCCACGCTCCACTGCGCTGACCTGTAGATAGGCACTGCGCTTCATGCCGTCCCTGAATTGCAGGTTTTCCATTTTGACCGCTTGCCCGGCTTCAAAGGCGGCTTTCTGTTCCTGGCTGACTTTCACGTTACAGATTGTATCGGGGCATTTCCATTTGTCTGCCCGCATGTACTCCAGTTCGTGCGTGTACCTGTCCCGGCTGACGAACACGGGGATTTGTTCGCCGCTTTTCGGGTCTTTGATTTTTGCGATGCCGCCCAAGTTGCCAGTACCCTGCAAGTTGCCCTGTTCCTGCTTGGTGAAGTCGTGTTCATGGAACGGGCGTTGCAACAGCTTTTCGTCCTGCTGGACGCCATGCAACTTGGGTACTACCGTGCCGTCCTTAGCCTGATAGAAAGAGAGCTTGACATCGGTAGGTTTCAGGTAAAAGCCACCCACCGTTCCCGAAATGGTGTAGGTATTGCGGGACTTGTAGCCACGCATCACCCGGTCGAAGTCTTTCGTGTTTTTCAGGGTGTCGGCGGTGATGCCGACTTTTTTCAGATTCTCCCAGTCGATTTTTGCCGGGTCGAAGCGGTAGCCCTGCTTGAACTCGTGAAAGTCTGGCTTCGGCACTCGAAGCATTTCCGTTCGTTTACTGTCCTCCGGTGTCGGGTTGCGGTGATTGTCCTCGATTGCCTTTGCGTTACGCTCCGCTTCGGAAGCCCTCACGCTGAAAAGTTCCAGCCCGGATGTGTCCTGATACTTGCGGTAGAAGTTGGAAAGGAAGTTGCTGAACACATCGCTGTTCTTGTCCACCTGCATGAACTCGCCGCCGTGTGCGGCGGTGGGCGATACAGTCTGCAAATTACCCTCCTTGTCGAAGCCTTTAACGGCACTCACTTTTCCCTGCTGTTTATCCAAGACCAGCAGCACGTCTTTTTCCTGCCCCTCTGCGGGCGGGGTCATTCTGTTTGCCATAAATAATTGGAATTTTAGTGGTTACGGGAATAGTCCCGCTCAAAGGTAGCGACTAAATATGCTATATTTGGATAGGTGGAAAGGAGTGTCCGTATTTGTCCTGCGCTGTCCCGATTTGTCCGGGTAGGATAAATTACTGCAATTAATGGTTGCAGAATTGGAAACGGGCATAAAAAAAGAGAGCGAAGTTAATCACTCTCTTTAGATGAGCCATTTGTGAAACGTTTATGAAGCGTTTGTGATTTTAGCAAACACTTTATAATAAGCTATATATAAAAATCAAAGCTAAAAAACAGCTTATTTTTGGAGCGTTTGTGAAGCGTTTGGTAAACCTTTGATTGTATAATATGTGTTTTTGCCAGTAACGCCCTGCATTTCCAACCACGTTTCCATTTGTTGCAACAAACGGTAAGCGGTGGTTCTATTGGTATTCAATATTCTTTGAACGTCCGAATTGGTAACACTTCCATTTTGGGCTGCATATTCGATAATAGGTATAAACCTTTCATCTGCCCGCTGCGCCAATAGCTGCGAACGTATATCGGTATAATAGGTAATCATCAGACCGCTTAACATTTCAAGTTTGGGCGGCAACAGCTTGTATGCGCTGACCGCTTCCAAAATACGCTTGTAACCACGTCCCCAGCTTTCAATGTCCCCGCTTCTGAAAAAGGCGTTGGCGATTAGCGGATTATAGGGAGTGGACGGGTGACTTTCAAAAAGTTTCTCGGTTGTCCAGTTCTCCGGCAACTGCCCGGCGTTCCAAAAAGTGATGTGGTCGGGGAACACGCTAATCTGTATCGGTACGGCACTGGCATAATCTTTATGGGCTATGGCATTCATCAGTGACTCCCTGACAGCTTCCACCGGGAACTGCGGTGTTTCACGCCGGGAAATACCCTCGTATGAAATGTGATAAATCAGGTATTTGGTCTTTATCAAATCCATAGCCTTATCCACCTGTTCCATTAAAGAGCCGTGAACCTCGTCCTGAAACTCCAAGTTACCTTTATCGTCCCGGAAGAAACCTATCTTGATATACGCCCCGGTCACAAAGCGTTCCGGGTCAGGGTGGAACAACAGCAAGGCTGCACGGGTCGGGCATTTGGTTTGGGCATCTATCAGCCGCAAATCGTGCAACAGGTTTTCGGCTGTATCTTTCAACACATTTTCATCCACACGTCCGCTTCTCGCCGCTTCCTTGCGGAAACGGTCTAATGCGCTGGTGGAAAGTTCCTCTATGCCTGCCCACTCTACGGGAAATTCATCCCAATGCCTGCCAGTACGTTGCAGGATAAAGCGGTTCAATGCCGCACCTTTCAACTCCTGCTTCGTGCTGCCGCTGCGGTAATGGTACTGACCTTTGTAATTGATAGGGTTTGAATAAGGCGGCACGTCAATCTCGACATATTTCAGCCCGTTTTCTTCCAGCAGGTTCACGTCCACGATGATGCCCAGCACGTCACGCACTTTGTTCGGTATGTCTTCCAGCAGTTTGTCGGCATCGGCAACGCCGACTACCTTACCGCTGTCATTCATACCTATATATATCTTGCCGCCTGTGGCGTTGGCAAAACCGCATATCCATTTCAGATACTCGTCACGCCAGCTTTCTTTCCATTCTATATTTTGGTTTTCATTCATAATTATTTCGTTGTCTGCAAAATTAGTAAAAATCCTATGTATCAGGAAAGAATATTGGTTATTCTTCCTCTTTTATCAGGTGGCATAGCTCCGGGTCGTTCTTGATACGGGTTATCTCGTCCTCAACTATCTGCCGGACTTCCTGCCGGATGCGGTCGTAGTTGGCTTGTATCTCTTCCTGCATCCGGTCGTTTCCGTCCTTATCCGTAAAGTCAATTATTTGCGGAAGTTTCACGTAGCGGGCGGTTTCCCGCTTCACCTTTTCATTGTCCACCACGATTTCACAGTGGAAAATCTTCTGCTCTATCCGTTCATCGAAGTTGTCCGCTACCGCACCCACGAACATGCCTTGCGTGAGGTTGGATATTTTGCTGGCGGGTATCAGGCTGTCCATTTGGGTGCTTATTGAGGTGGATTTCTCCCGCTGGTTTATCGTCATGCTCTGCCGTTTCTGCAACACCTTTCCGAAACGCTCCGATAGGATTTTTGCCGTTTCGCCGACTACCTGACCGCTAAACACGTTACCCACAGTATTTTGTATCACCCGGCTTTCCTTGTCCCCGTAGTCACGGGTTAGCTGGCTGTAATCCTGAAAGCCCAGCAGAACCGCTACCTTGTTGCTTCGGGCGGTTGCAATCAGATTGTCAAGCCCACGAAAATATATGGTCGGTAGTTCATCTATTATCACCGAACTTTTAAGCTGCCCTTTCTTGTTTATCAGCTTCACGATACGGGAATTATACAGCCCCAGTGCCGCCGAATAGATGTTCTGACGGTCGGGATTGTTGCCGACAACCAGTATTTTAGGCTCTGCTGGGTTATTGATGTCCAGTGAAAAATCATCACCTGTCATTACCCAGTAAAGTGCCGGGCTTATCATGCGGGAAAGCGGGATTTTCGCACTGGCTATCTGCCCCTGCAACTGCTCTTGGGCATCAGATTCCCAAGCATCTACGAACGGGGAAAGGTAGTTTTCCAGTTCGGGATAGCTGCGTAAAATCGTGAAAACATCAGCATATTTCTTGTTCAGCAGTTCTATGGCATGGGGAAACGTGCAATACTTACCGCCCTGATAGATACGGAGATACCAAATTATACTTGCAAGCAGGATAATCGGGCTTTCCACGAAAAAGTCACCCTGCTTGCTTATCCAACTGCGATTAAGGTTAAGCATAATCGTGTAGCTGGCTTCATAGGCATCCGCAATGTCCGACATGAAGTTGGCGTTTATCGGGTTGCATCGGTGGCTCTTACGGGGGTCGTCAAAATTGATAACGTAAAATTTTGGCTTTACCTTGTAGTCGTTCAAGTGGTTAAGTAAATGATTGTAAGCGATTTCTGAAAGGTCGGGAAACTTATAATCATACAGATAGAGTGCAAAACCTTTCTCTATCTGCTGTTTTATGTAGTTGTTTACCACGGCGTATGACTTACCGCTGCCCGGCGTTCCCAGTACAAGACTGGCACGGAACGGGTTTACCACGTTCACCCAACCGTTATTCCATTTCTTGTTATAATAGAACCGGGTCGGCAGGTTTACGGAATACTCGTTCTCGATAAGCCTTGTTTCCTGCTGAAAACTTTCGTTCTCCATGTTAAAGACATCTTCCATAAGGTTGTTCTTCAAAAGCCGGGACATCCATGTGCCCGCCATGAGCATACAGATATAGCCCACCGACAGCGTGGCGATATACAACACCGTACCTGCCGTGTGTGGCAGGGGAAGTTCCAGCAGCCACCAGTTCAGGAAGAACAGCACCATACCCACTGTAAGGCTGCAATGTATCTTCGTCCACGTTATCTTTTCCTCTTTCACGCCCTTAGTGCCGATACACGACAGGGCGAGGAACATCACGGAGAAAAGTTTCGTCCACAAGATAGAGGAGAACAGCCCGGTGGTACGCTGGAATTTCCACAGTATCTTGTCTATCACCTCAAAAGTTACTCCCCACTCTTTCAGGGTGGAGTAACAGAACCAGTACACGTTTATTCCCACGAATAGAATACTGACAGCCCGCATAAAGTCCATGACCCTTGCAAGCCCTCTTAAATCATCTTCTTGTTGCATGATTGTTATGTTTTTTGGTTATTCGATGCGCCTTGTGCGCTTCTTTTTCTTCTTCTTTCTCTTTTGGGCGGTGTCCTGCGGCTCGTCACCAGCGGATGAACCACCACCCAGTAAACCGCTGAAAGCACCCAGCACGGATGCTATACCTGAAACGATGTCTGCTTTCGGCATGAAGTCCGACTGTTCCTGATGTGGGGATTGTTCCTGCCGTATATCCGTTTTTCTTTCATCGGAATGCAGGTCGTTGAACACATTCGCCGAATACTCCTTGCCCAACCGTGAACCGTTCAGCACCACCCGGCTGTCGTGGTCGATGAACGTAACGCCATAGATGCGCCCGCTGTCGTTCTGACGAAATACCACGTCAATGCCCTGCTTCTTTAGTTCCCGCTCCAGTTCCTTGCGGCTGCGGGTATTCCTCACGGCATCGGCTACAATCTTCCGGGTGCGCTCTTTCAGTTTCCCATTCTTGATTGCTTCGCCCGATTTCTCCATTCTGCGTTGCACCGCTTCATAGCCCACCGACTTACCGATGCGGGATGCCTTTACCGGGTTGCCCACCTTTTCGCCCTTGTCATTGGTAGCGGAATAGACAATGCCCTGATAGGGTTTGCCGTTTACCTCGCCTTTGACTTCCTCGGCACATATATTATAGGTGGCAAGCAAAGCCTTGTACTCCCCGAACGACTGGAAACGGTAGCCGTAGCAAGCCGCTTTCACGGTATTGCCGATTTGGTGCTTCACGTCCCCGGCGGTGTAGTCCACCTTTTTAAGTTCCGGGCGTTCCGTCCTTGCTTTCTTCTCTGCCGGGTGCAGGTTATATTTCTGCTCCAATTCACGGGTGATTTGCTTGCTGCGCCGATGCTCGAACCTGTCATTCAGCGGTCTGCCGTTCTCGTCCACCCGCAACCCTACGATGTGGATATGGTGGCGGTCGATGTCGGTATGCTTGTACACCAAATAAGGCTGGTCGCCATAGCCCAATTTCCGCATATACTCCCGTGCGATGTCAGAAAGTTGGCTGTCCGAAAGCACGTCTTCCGGGTGTGGATTTATGGAAATATGAAGTATCGGCTTCTTGGTGGATAGCTGGACGGGCATCTGCATTTCAAAGCTGCGCATACACTCGCCGATAGAGAAATTCCCGTCCTCGCTTAACAGCATCCGGTTGGAGAAAAGCACCTTTGCTTCCTCGCTGTCCACTTTGTTTTGGTTGTATGCCAGTGCGCCGAACATATTGCCGCCCGTGCTTATTTGGGCAACCATAGTTCCTTGCACTCGTTTGTCAGGTCGATAACCTGACGGTTCAACATAGCCAGTTCAGTGGTCGCTTTCTCCAATTTATAGAGAAAAGCCAGTGCTTTTTTCTCCGAAAAGTTGCCGTGCAACGCCTTTACAACTTGGTTGTAATTGACCGCTACCGCCCGGAACTGGGCGTAAAATTCGGTCAGCCGGGCGCAATATTCTACTGCCGACTTGTCCACTTTCACCACCCGGAACGGCTCGCCGAACAGCCGGGCGGCGATGAAACGGGACTTGCTCGTAACGCCCGACTGCTCCCACTGCGAGAGAAAGCGGGCGTTCTCCCGGTCGTTCAGGTAAAGGACATGGCGGTGCTTCGCCGGGTCTGCGAGGGCGGGGCGACCGCCCTTGTTGGGTTTTCTTGTTTCCATACTTCTTTGGATTAAAAAATTACGACTTCGGAGTGATTTTTACCCCCGCAAGGGGCAAGGCGTTTTCAGGCACGGAAAACGGTTTTGTATGCTACAAAACACACCTTGCTATTTTCTGACGAAAATCGAAATCCGTCACGGACGGATTGGGGTCAGCGTGGAACGGTAAGCCCAGCCATTCACCAGCCCGGTTTTACACCTGCGCCCCCTGCGGTTCGTTACTCCGCTGCAAAGTAACGGTGATTTATAATGCTGTAAAATAGGTGGTTGGTGGACAAAACGGGACAGCGCAGGACAAATCGGGACAAGGTTTTCAGGGGGCGTTTTTTCTCCCTTTTTTTGCATCGGATTTCAAGATTGAAAGCAAGATTGAAAGAAATATCCCAATCAGGAAAGAATGATTGAAAGCATGATTTCAAGAAAGCATGATTGCAGGATTTCAATATTTCAAGAAAGAATGAAAGCAGGAAAACAAGATTGAAATAAAACAGTCTTTCAATATTTCAAGATTGCAACATGGAAAGAATGAATGATTGAAAGCAATAAATAAATAAATAAATCAACCAATAATGAACGAAAGCAATATGGAAAACGAGAAAACACCCCTTTATGTCGCCTTTTCCACCCAAAAGGGCGGGGTCGGCAAAACCACCTTTACCGTGCTGGCGGCGAGTTACCTCTACTACCTCAAAGGCTACGATGTGGCGGTGGTCGATTGCGACTACCCGCAACACTCCATTGCCGGGATGCGAAAGCGGGATGCCGAGCAGGTCGGGGCGGATGAAGATTACAAGCGAATGGCGTATGAGCAGTTCACCCGGCTGGGGAAGAAAGCCTACCCGGTATTGTGCAGTTCACCTGAAAAGGCGATTGCAACGGCTGACGAACATATAGCCGCCGGACACGTGCCGGATATAGTGTTTTTCGACCTGCCCGGCACGGTGAACAGCGAGGGCGTGATAAACTCCCTTGCGGGCATGGACTACATCTTCACCCCCATTTCCGCCGACAAGGTGGTGCTGGAAAGCAGCCTGTCGTTCGCAATGGCTATCCAAAAGCTATTGGTGAAGAATGAAGCCTGCCGACTTGCCGGGCTGTACCTCTTTTGGAACATGGTGGACGGTAGGGAGAAAACAGACCTTTACACCGCCTACGACAAGACCATTAAGGAACTGGAACTGCCGCTGATGAAAACCTTTATCCCCGATACCAAACGCTACAAAAAGGAACTGGTGGCGGATAAAAAGGCGGTGTTCCGCTCCACGCTCTTTCCCGCCAGCCGCCCGCTGGTAAGGGGAAGCAACTTGGAAGAACTGATAACCGAAATAGTGTACTACATCAAATTAAAATGATATGGCAAAGCAAAGCGGCGGGATGCCGAAGATAGACGAGGATTTCATGAAAGAGCTTATCTCGCAGGGTGTTCCCAGTAAAGAAGATAATAAACCGAATGATGCACCACATACCAATCTTGCATCACAAGTTCCCCAAGAGGAACAGCAGACGGAAACGGTGCGGGTGGAGAAAACGACAAACCGCAAGCGCAAGGGCGGCACGGGAGACTACCGGGAAACCTACTTTCAGAAAGTAGAACTGGCAGACCGACAGCCCTTGTACGTGAGCCGTACCACGCACGAAAAGCTGATGCGTATCGTGACAGTGATAGGCGGGCGCAAGGTGACGGTAAGCAGCTACGTGGAAAACATTCTGCTGCGCCACTTCGAGCAGTACCAAGACGAGATAAACACCCTGTACGAAAGCAACTTCCAAAAGCCTGTCTGACTATGGTAATCTATTGCATACTTACCGGGCTTTTGGTGTACTATATCGCCCTATGGCTGTGGTATCGCTACACGGACAGCCGGACATCACCGGGCAGAACGGATGATGCGCCACTCCCACGAAACGGGGTTTCAGGCTACACGCTGATAGGTGAAAGCCGATACAAGGGCGGACTAATCGGGACAGCGCAGGACAAATCGGGACACCTCCCGCAAGCGGCTGAAAATGATACTATTTTTGCGCCGCAGGCTGACGGACTGCCGGAAGAAACGCCCGGTTACGAGAATGACGAACCCGACTACGAGGACGAGGAAATAGCCGGGTACATGGACGGTGACGATGATACCGGGCGGGCTACGGGCGTGAGCTTCGATGAACTGGGCGAAGCGGTACGCACGGCGAACGCCGACAACCCCACCGAAGCGGAGAAACGGCAAGCCGCCGGGACATTGGCAAGCATTGAGGGAACGAACCTCTACGATGCGGTGGTGGAGAACATCAACGGCGGGCTGGCAAAGGTGGCGGAACTGCTGGGACGCAACGAAGCGGAACTGGCTACGGCTGCTGTCCCTGCCGGAACTGGCGATACAAGCGAGGAACACGAAGCGTTCGACATGAACGATTTCCTATAATATAATAATGTATAAGCCTGACAGCATGAAACAACGGGATTACGGTTGATTGGCAACCTGAAAACCAAACAGACAAACGGGACTATCCCCGACCACTAAAATTTCAAATTATTCACCAGCCGGGAAAGGCGGACTATCCACCCGCCGCCCGGCATTAAAAACAAATCACAATGAGAAAGAAAATCTTCTTGTCGGCGGCTATACTTGCCGCCGTGGTAAGTGCCTACGCACAAGGAAACGGGCAGGCGGGCATCACCGAAGCCACGAACCTAATCACCGGGTATTTTGACCCCGGAACAAAACTGGTGTACGCAATCGGGGCGGTCTGCGGCTTGATTGGCGGGGTAAAAGTATATAACAAGTTTTCAAGCGGCGACCCCGACACCTCAAAGACCGCCGCCAGTTGGTTCGGGGCGTGCATCTTCCTGATTGTCGCCGCCACTATCCTACGTTCGTTCTTCCTCTAAAAAGGCGGCAATGTCTGAATATCCGGTAAACAGGGGTATCGGGAAGCCGGTGGAGTTCAAGGGGCTGAAAAGCCAGTACCTCTTTATCTTTTGCGGCGGCTTGCTCGCCGTCTTCGTGGTGTTCATCATCCTGTTCATGGCAGGCGTGAACCAGTGGCTATGTATCGGTTTCATCGTGTCGGCTTCGCTGCTACTCGTGTGGCAGACGTTCCGGCTCAACGCCAAGTACGGCACGCACGGGCTGATGAAAGCTGCCGCACGCAAAAGACACCCACGCTTCATTATCAGCCGAAAGGCGATACCCCGATTATTCACCTACAAAAAAAGAAAGGAAGAAAGACTATGAGGAATATGTTAAAGGCTACCACGCTGGAAAGGAAATTTCCCCTTTTGGCGGTGGAGAACGGCTGCATCATATCAAAGGATGCAGACCTGACGGTGGCTTTCAGGGTGGAACTGCCCGAACTGTTCACCGTCACCAGTGCCGAGTACGAAGCTATACATTCGGCGTGGTACAAGGCGGTCAAGGTGCTGCCCGACTACTCCATAGTACACAAGCAGGACTTCTTCATCAAGGAGAACTACCAGCCCGACACCGAAAGGGACGAGCTTAGTTTTTTAAGCCGATCCTTTGAACGGCACTTCAATGAACGCCCGTTCCTGAACCATTACTGCTACCTGTTCCTGACAAAGACGACAAGGGAGAGAAGCCGCCGACAGAGCGACTTCTCCACCCTATGCCGGGGCAGGATTGTACCGCAGGAGATAGCCGACAAGGAAGCGGCGGCAAAGTTCATCGAAGCGGTCGGGCAGTTTGAAAGGATTATGAACGACAGCGGTTTTGTCACCCTTACCCGGCTGGCGGCATCGGAAATCACCGGGCAGGACGGAAAGGCGGGCATCATCGAGAAATACTTCTCGCTCTCGCAGACAGATACCACCTGCCTGAAAGACATCGGGCTGTACCCGGAAGAAATGCGTGTCGGGGACGATATACTGTGCCTGCACACGCTTTCGGACGTGGAAGATTTGCCCGGAAAGGTCGGGACGGACTGCCGATTTGAGAAGCTGTCCACAGACAGAAGCGATTGCAGGTTAAGTTTTGCCGCCCCGGTGGGCGTACTGTTGTCGTGTAACCACGTCTATAACCAGTTCATCTTCATAGACGACCACGCCGAAAACCTGAAGAACTTCGAGCAGACCGCCCGGAACATGCAATCGCTCTCCCGTTACTCCCGTGCCAACCAAGTGAACAAGGAATGGATAGACGAGTACCTGAACGAAGCGCACAGCAAGGGGCTTATTTCGGTACGCTGCCACTGCAACGTCATGGCATGGAGTGACGATAGGGACGAACTCAAACGCATACGCAACGATGTGGGAAGCCAGCTTGCCTTAATGGAGTGCAAGCCACGCCACAACACGGTCGATACGCCCACGCTCTTTTGGGCGGGCATACCCGGCAACGAAGCCGACTTCCCGGCAGAGGAAAGTTTCTACACGTTCTTGGGGCAGGCTCTATGCCTGTTCGTGGAAGAAACGAACTACAAAAGTTCGCTTTCGCCGTTCGGCATCAAAATGGTGGACAGGGTAAGCGGGCGACCGCTGCACATCGATATTTCAGACCTGCCCATGAAGAAAGGCATCACGACCAACCGCAACAAGTTCATACTTGGGCCGAGCGGGTCGGGTAAGTCTTTCTTCACCAACCACATGGTGCGCCAGTATTACGAGCAGGGGGCGCACGTGCTGCTGGTCGATACGGGTAACAGCTACTTGGGGCTGTCCCAGCTTATCCACAACCGTACACACGGAGAGGACGGGATTTATTTCACCTACACCAACGAGAACCCGATAGCCTTCAACCCGTTCTATGTCGAGGACGGGGTATTTGACATCGAGAAGAAAGAGAGCATCAAGACCCTGATACTCACCCTGTGGAAGCGGGACGATGAAGCCCCGAAACGGTCGGAAGAAGTGGCGTTGTCAAACGCCGTGAGTGCCTATATCGAACTGATAGGCAAAGACCGTTCGGTAACGCCCTGCTTCAACACGTTCTACGAGTTTGTCCGGGATGATTACCGCCGACAGCTTGAACAGAAAAACGTCAGGGAAAAGGATTTTGACATTGACAATTTCCTGAACGTGCTTGAACCGTACTATCGTGACGGTGAGTACGACTACCTGCTGAACTCCGACAAAGAGCTGGATTTGCTGCATAAACGCTTCATTGTCTTTGAATTGGATAACATCAAAGACCACAAGATTTTATTCCCGGTAACGACTATCATCATCATGGAAGCCTTTATAAACAAGATGCGCAAGTTAAAGGGGATAAGGAAGTTAATACTAATCGAGGAAGCGTGGAAAGCGATTGCATCGGCGAACATGGCGGACTACATAAAATATTTGTACAAGACCGTCCGAAAGTATTTCGGGGAAGCGATTGTAGTCACGCAAGAGGTAGAGGATATTATTTCTTCCCCTATCGTGAAAGAGAGTATCATCAATAACTCGGACTGCAAAATATTGTTAGACCAAAGGAAATACCTTAACAAGTTCGACAGCATACAGAACCTCTTGGGACTGACCGACAAGGAGCGTTCGCAGATATTGTCTATCAACATGGCGAACCACCCCGAACGGAAGTACAAGGAAGTTTTCTTCTCGCTGGGCGGCACACAATCGGCGGTGTACGCCACGGAAGTTTCATTGGAAGAATATTACACGTACACGACCGAGGAAAGCGAAAAAATGGAACTGTTCGCTCTTGCCGAGAAGCTGGACGGCAACCTTGAACTGGCTATCAAGCGGCTTGCAGAAAGCAAAAGAAATCCCCAATCATCAACAACTTAAAAATTAGGAACATGAAATGGATTGACAATCTGATATACACGCTATTGTCCGCCTGCCTGCTGGCGGGCTGCGAGGACAGCGGAAGCAAGGAGCTGGAAAGGATGCAGGGCTATTGGGTACACGTCAGGGGACACCCGGCTTTCACACTCTCGGAAACGGGCGGCAGATACACCGTCACCCGGAAAGCGAATGTCAGGGGCAGAATACTGGAAACGGCTTACCCGGTAACAGAACGGAACGGCTGCCTGTTCATCGAAACGGGCTTCCGCATACAGTTCACCTATGACAAAAAGACCGACCGGATAACGCTCATGCCCGGCGGCGAATACAAACGAGTTACAAACCCTGAAAACAAAAGATAATGAAAAGAACAATTCTCCTTATGGCGGTGTGCCTTTGCTTCATCGGCAAGGCATCCGCACAGTGGGTGGTGTCAGACCCCGGCAACTTGGCGCAGGGCATCATCAACACCACCAAGCAGATAGTGCAGACTTCCACCACTGCCAAGAACACGCTGGACGGCTTCATGGAAGCGCAGAAGATTTTCCAGCAGGGTAAAAAATATTACGATGCGCTCAAAGCGGTACACGATGTTGTCAAGGGCGGCATCAAGGTGAAGAAGTCCATTGAGCTGGTGGCGGAAATATCCGAAATCTACGTGCGAAACTATCAGAACATGCTGGCAGACCCGAACTACACGCCGGATGAACTCACCGCCATTTCAGCCGGGTACGCCAAGCTGCTCTCCGAAAGTGCGGACGTGTTGCAGGACTTGAAGAATGTAGTGAACGTGACGGGCATGTCGCTGACGGATGCCGAAAGGCTGGCGGTAATCAACAACGCCTATAAAAGCCTGCTCAACTACCGCAACCTCGTGAACTACTACACCCGAAAGAACATATCCGTGTCCTACCTGCGGGCGAAGAAGAAGAACGACACCGACCGGGTGCTGGCTCTCTACGGCTCGGCGGATGAACGCTACTGGTAACATATAAATCGGTATGCCTATGTTATTAGCAGCGGTGGATTTTGACAACCTGCACCAAGTGTTGCGGGTGCTGTACGATGAAATGATGCCCTTGTGCAGCAACATGACGGGGGTAGCCAAAGGGATAGCCGGGCTGGGAGCTTTGTTCTATGTAGCCGCCAAAGTGTGGCAGTCGCTCGCACGTGCCGAACCCATAGACGTGTACCCGCTCCTGCGTCCCTTTGCGTTGGGGCTGTGCATCATGTTTTTTCCAACTTTCGTGCTGGGGACTATCAACACGGTGCTGTCGCCAGTGGTGAAAGGGTGCAACCAGCTTATGGAAACGCAGACTTTCGACATGAACGAGTACCGGGCGCAGAAAGACCGACTGGAATATGAAGCCCTGATGCGAAGCCCCGAAACGGCTTACCTCGCATCGGACGAGGAATTTGACCGACAACTGGAAGAACTGGGCTGGTCGCCCTCCGACATGGTGACTATGACGGGCATGTACATGGACAGGACGGCTTATAATATAAAGAAGTCCGTACGGGACTGGTTCAGGGAGTTATTGGAAATGCTCTTTCAGGCGGCGGGGCTGATTATAGACACGCTGCGCACGTTCTTCCTAATCGTGTTAAGCATACTGGGTCCGCTGGCGTTTGCGATTTCCGTCTATGACGGTTTCCAAAGCACGCTGACCCGGTGGATTTCACGCTATATCTCCATTTACCTGTGGCTGCCCGTGTCGGACTTGTTCAGCAGCGTGCTGGCACGCATACAAACCCTGATGCTCCAAAAAGACATCGAGCAGCTTTCAGACCCGGATTTCATCCCGGACGGGAGCAGCACCGTGTATATAATCTTTATGATTATCGGCATCGTGGGCTACTTCACCATTCCAACGGTGGCAAGCTGGATAGTGTCGGCTGGCGGTACGTCTGCCTATAACCGCAACGTGGCACGGGCTGGTTCAATCGCCGGGGCTGCGGTCGGTGCGGCAAGCGGGAAAGTAACCGGGAAACTACTCAAATAACCAACATCAATATTTAGTATATGGAATTTAAGTCATTAACGAACATCGAAACGAGTTTCCGGCAAATCCGGCTCTTTGCGCTGGTATTCATCTGCCTGTGCGCACTGGTGACGGGCTTTGCCGTGTGGAACTCGTACAGCTTCGCCGAAAAGCAGCGGCAGAAGATATACGTCCTCGACAACGGCAAAAGCCTGATGCTGGCACTCTCGCAGGACATGGCACAGAACAGACCCGTGGAAGCCAAGTCGCACGTGCGGCGTTTCCACGAACTTTTCTTCACCTTATCACCCGAAAAGGGAGCTATCGAAAGTAACATCAAACGCTCGTTGTTTCTCGCCGACAAGACCGCTTTCAACTATTACAAGGACTTGGCGGAAAAGGGCTACTACAACCGGGTGATTTCCGGAAACGTCACGCAGACGGTGGAGATTGACAGCGTGAAGTGCGACTTCGACCAGTACCCCTACAAGGTGAACACGTATGCCCGCCAGTTGATTGTCCGGGAAAGCAGCCTGACGGTGCGAAGCCTTGTCACCTCGTGCAGGTTGCTTAACGCAACACGGAGCGACAACAACCCGCACGGCTTCATCATCGAAGCGTTCACCATTACTGAGAACAAGGATTTGCAGACCATTAAAAGATAGCCTTATGGAAAGAAAACGAAACCACATCGAAAAGGTGCGGGACTGGGCGGACGACCGCTTGCGCCGAATGTGCGGACGGATTACGCCGGGCAAAAGGCTGGCGGTTATCCTCGTGATGTTCTTCTTTTTCGGCGGCTTGTCTATCTACATCACCGTTTCATCAATATACAATATCGGGAAACGGGACGGGCAAAGGCTGCAAATAGAACACATCAGGCAACTGCCGTTGCACGGCAATGACACAACCAAAAATATCAACCCGTTAAACAGACCGCAATATGGAAGAAGTACAGAAGAATGAGAACGGCACGACCATACCGCAGGCGGACGGGAAGCCGAAAAAGGAAGACAAGCCCAAACGGGAACTTACCCCGCAGCAGGTGCAGCAGCGCAGGAAAATGATAGTCTTCCCGCTGATGTTCCTTGCCTTTGCAGGGTGCATGTACCTGATATTCGCACCCTCCGGCAAAGAGAACGTGAATGTGGAAAGCGTGGGCGGCTTCAATGCCGACATACCCCTGCCCGCAGAGGACGGGATTATAGCCGACAAGCAAAAGGCTTACGAGCAGGCGGTGATAAGCCGCAAACAGCAGGACAAGATACAATCCTTGCAGGACTTCGGTTTCACGCTGGACGATGATACGGAAGAACCACAAGAGGAAATCAATCTGATGCCGGAAGAAGATCCGAAGCCACAAAGGGGCGGCGGTACTTCTTCACGGGCGGCTTACCGGGACATCAACCGCCAGTTAAGCACGTTCTACGAAACGCCCCCTGTGGACGAGGAAAAAGAGGAATTGAAACGGCAGGTGGCGGAACTGACCGACCGACTGAAACAACAGCAGAACGCCACGCCTACGGCTGACGACCAAATGGCACTCTTGGAAAAGTCCTACGAGCTGGCGGCAAGGTACATGAACGGCGGGCAGGGACAAGTCGCACAAGTCCCGGTAACGGGCGGCATTGAACGCAAGCCGGATGCGGTGGCGGTGCAGGCTATCCGGGAAACGACCGTTTCGGGATTGCAGCAGCCCATGAGCGATGCCGACTTCATCCGGGCTTACAGCCAGCCACGAAACTACGGCTTCAACACGGCGGTAGGCACGGGGTACGCTATGGGAAAGAACACGGTAGCCGCCTGCATCCACCAAGACCAAACGCTGGTGGACGGGCAGGCGGTGAAACTACGGCTGCTCGAACCCATGCAGGCGGGAAATATCGTTGTACCGAAGAATACCCTCGTGGCGGGTACGGCAAAGGTGCAGGGCGAACGGCTCGACATACTGGTGTCCTCGATTGAGTACGCTGGCAACATCATCCCGGTGGAGCTTGCCGTGTTCGACACGGACGGGCAAAAGGGGCTTTCCGTACCGTCCTCTATGGAGCAGGAAGCGTTCAACGAAGCTATGGCGAATATCGGAAGCGGGCTGGGTACAAGCATATCCTTTGCCCAAAGTGCCGGGCAGCAGGTGGCTATGGACGTGACAAGGGGTTTGCTGCAAGGAACGTCCGGCTACCTCGCCAAGAAGTTCCGAACCGTGAAAGTGAAGCTGAAAGCCGGGTACAAGGTGATGCTTTACGCCAAACAACAATAATTATTTAACCACTAAAATTTCAATTAGCAATGAAACAGATTTTTGTATTGCTCGCCCTCTTGCTGGGCGTGTGTGCGGCAAACGCACAGGAAACCGACACCGTGAAGTATGCGGCTGGCAACGACTTGTACCGGGGCATTACCCGGAAACTGCCTTACCGCCAAATGGTTACGCCCTACGGCGTGGAAGTGACATTTGCGAAAACGGTGCATATCATCTTCCCCGCCGCCGTCCGCTACGTGGATTTGGGAAGCAACCATATCATAGCGGGCAAGGCGGACGGTGCGGAGAACGTAATCCGGGTGAAAGCCACGACAGAGGGCTTTCCGGGCGAAACGAACTTCTCCGTCATTTGCGAGGACGGCAGTTTCTTTTCATTCAACGTCAAGTACGCCCGTGAACCGGAAATGCTCAATATCGAAATGAAAGACTTCTTGGAAAATGAAGATACGTCCGACTTCTCGCATACCCGCATGAATATCTATTTTCGGGAACTGGGCAATGAAAGCCCGCTGCTGGTGAAGCTGATAATGCAGAGCATCTACAAGAACAATGACCGGAAAGTGCGCCACTTGGGTAGCAAGCGTTTCGGCATACAGTTCTTAATCAAGGGGATTTACACCTATAACGGGATGCTCTATGTACACACGCAGACGAAGAACAGTTCCAACGTGCCTTTCGACACGGACTTCATCAGGTTTAAGATAGTCGATAAGAAAGTACCCAAACGCACGGCTATTCAGGAAACGGTACTGGATGCGGTACGCAGCTACAACGAGGTGATAGAGATTGCCGGGAAAACGACTGTGCGCACGGTGTACGCCCTGCCGAAGTTTACCATTCCTGACGACAAGCTGCTGGTCGTGGAACTCTACGAGAAGAACGGCGGGCGGCATCAGACCATACGGGTGGAGAACGCCGACATCGTGAACGCGGAAGTGATTGACGAACTCAAAATCAAATAGGGAATGAAAAGACACATCTTTATAATGATGCTCTTTGCGCTGTGCCTGACCTCGTTTCAGGCACACGCACAAAGATACCTGCCGGGCATGAAAGGCTTGCAGGTCACGGCGGGCATGGCGGACGGGGTGCATTGGAACGACAATACGGATTTTGCCTACCACATCGGGGCGGCGTACAGCGTTTACACCAAGAACGCCAACCGCTGGGTGATTGGCGGGGAATACCTGCACAAGAAGTATGACTACAAGGATATGAGAATACCAGTCGAACAGTTCACCGCAGAGGGCGGCTATTACCTGAAATTCCTATCGGACAGACGAAAGACCTTTTTCCTGTCATTGGGCTTGTCGGCTCTCGCCGGGTACGAAACAAGCAACCGAAGCGAAAAGCTGCTGCCGGACGGCTCTACCTTGCTGGATAAGGACTGCTTCATTTACGGCGGTGCGCTGACACTGGAACTGGAAACCTACCTGACCGACCGGGTGGCTCTGCTGTTGAACGCAAGGGAACGGGCGTTGTTCGGCTCGGACATCGGCAAGTTCCACACGCAGGTATCTGTGGGACTGAAATTCATTATCAACTGACCGCTATATAATAATGTATATGAAGAATGTAATGTATAAAATCATCATGGGCTGCTACATCGTGGCCGCCCTCGTGCTTGTCACCGCCTGTAATGACAACTTGGATATTCAGCAGGCGTACCCGTTCAGCATCGAAACACTGCCAGTACCCAAAAGGCTGAAAGTCGGGGAAACCGCCGAAATACGCTGCCGACTGGTGCGTGGCGGCTATTACCAGCCGACTGCCTATCAGATACGGTATTTCCAGCCGGACGGCAAAGGAAAGCTGGAAATGGATAACGGCACGGTGTTCCTGCCCAACGACCTTTACCCGCTGGAGAAAGAAACGTTCAGGCTCTACTACACCTCGGCATCAACCGACCAGCAGACGATTGACATTTATATCATCGACAGCTTCGGGCAGATGCAGCAACTTACACTATCATTCAATAATGACAACAGCGAAGAAGGAACGGAAACAATAACCCCCTAATAACAAAACGACATGGTAAAAATAGAATTGGATATAGAAGGCATCTCGTGGTACATAGAAACCACGTTGGAAACAGATACAGTTCCGGCAGCAGGTGACATCATCATTGTGGACAAGGACTGTATTTCCGAACGTGACAGTGCTGAATTATGGAAAACGCCGTCCAATCAGGTTTTCAAATGGGCGGACGAAGAAGATGATGCGCCCGTAATGGTATGGTTCGATTGCGAAACGGAAATGCTTGTCACTAAACGGACATGGAAATATGACATCGAGGAAGAAGAAACCGTGTGCATACTTGGTGTAAAATTTATTCACTATGAGGATTTATAGTTGCGACATCCGTTTTTATCATCCTCTTGGGAAACCGGGTATGGAATGATACGCAAAGCGTAAATATCGGGCAGACAGCCCGCCGGGAAGCATCGGCGGGCTGTTTCCATGATAGGGAAAACGAAAGGCTTCTTTGTTACTTTCTTCACCCGCTGGCAGGCTCACGGAAGAAAGTAACGGCGGCAAGCAGCCGCCGTCCTCTATCAACTGGTTTTAAGGCTCTTTATGGGCGTGTATTTCTCTAACCACACCTTTACCTGCTCCATGTTATATTCGCCCGTGATGATTGCCGTATGGTCGTCTATGGCTACAAACCGGACACTTTCATAGCTGTTTACCCAGCCTTGCAGGGAACAGACGCCCCACGTTTCCACATCTGCAAAAACACTGCGGTCTATCCGGCTGATTGGCTCGCCGAAAACTACCGTCATTATCTGAAAGTCCGGTTTGTCCTCCAACAGTTGCAAATGGTGCAGCGTGCCGAACTCGTCTATTTTGCGCCCCCACGCCCACACATCATTATACAAATCATCGCCCCACTGGTGCGGGTGGTCGAAACGGACTTTTACCTCTATGGTGTGTTCGTTTTCTTCTGTGTCCTCGATAACGCCCGTTACCATTAAGCCCGTAAAAATACACTCGCAACGCCTGCCGATAAGCTCCTTGTTTACTTCTGTCGTTTTCATGTCCCTAAAATTTACTTATTACTCCGTTCTTCTTCGCTACCCATTCGTCACGCCTGCGGCGGCACTCGTCCAGCGTTTTGGCTACCGTGCTGAAAAGTTCGCCGTCCGTGTAGCGGTAGTCATATTGAAAATAGATTTGTCCCCTGAAAGCCCCTAAACAGCATTTCACGAACTTTTCTTCTCCCGGTGTTCGGGTGATGCTTACCCCGTTTTTGTTAAGTGACTGCATGATGTCTTATTTTTTTATGGTTATAAACTTGGTTGTTTTAAGCGGGCAGGGCTTTGACACCCCGCCCGGATTGGTTGTTATGCCGCCCGGAACACAAAGCCGTCATCAAACCAGTAATCACACATGAACAGGTCACGGGCAAACTTTTCATAATCGAAATAGGTCTTTGCGAACTCCGGCAGGTCGTAACATTCTTCTATAATTTCATAGGCGAAATCTTCTTCATCGTCATATTCCCCTTGATATTCATCCCGGAAATCCCGTACAAGGTCGTCCGCATCTTCCTCGCCCAAATCATGGCTTTTATAGTTGCACCACACGAAAAAGGCTTCCTGCTCGGTGTCGCTCAAATCCTCCACCGCATCACGCAGGGCAAAGAAGTTTTCAGAAATCCAGCTTTCGCCGATTAAGCCCTCCGGCACGTTCTCCCAGTCCTGAAACATGTATTCCGCATCTTCCTCGTCCTTGTGAAGTTCCCGGCAGGCTTCATAAAATTCTTCCTTGTCCGAATAGTCCGAAAGGTCGAGCCATGCGCCGGACAATGAACCGTTGTTGTACTTGGCATAAGTGCCTACATAAACTTTTGCTTCCGATAATACCTTTGCTTCCATATTGCTGTAATTTTTAAGTTTTTAATTTTATGCGGATTTGAGAGGTGAGGGAGTTGAAGTTTCACTGAACTTTTTTCCTGTTTCCCGTAAATCCGACTTTTTTTTTATGCGTCTTCCGGTCGGGTCGGTCGTTTTCGTTTCACATAGGCGTAAAAGGGTAGTGTTTAGAGTTTGCAAGGTTTTGGGCAAAAAATACCTCGCAAGGCAGGGAAGATTTTTTCGCCAAACCGGAACGGCTCGACCTTGCAAAATCGTGAAGAACACGTAACTACCTTTGCCTATTGAAATGATTAAAACGACTGTCCCGGCTGGGGGACTGCGTAAGAGGAAGATTTACAGATAGGGAAACAGGGGAAAAGTGCCTGTTCTCTTTCATCTTTTAGGGAACACTCCATGCGGGCGGGAAAGGCAAGGGTATGGCAAGTTTACCTTGCAATACGCTTGTGCGGGTTTCCAACGGCTCTTTTCACGAAATACAGTCAGCCATGCCACGCACGGCTGGCGTTTCGGGGAATGTGCCAGTTGGAAAAGGATATAAAAAATGCGGGTAGTCGGTGGACTGCCCGCAAGGTGGAAGAATGTACTTTATTGGGATATAGTTTGTTAGGCGGAATTTCGTTACCGAAATCGTTACCTATTCGTTTTTGTCACGGTTATAGGTAACGAAACCTACCGGACGGCGTTCTTTCTGTTGTTTCGACTGGCTTAGAAGCTGGGTAAGGGCTTGGTACAGTTCGTTGAACTGCGCATCGGTGCTTACCTCCAGTTCCTCGATGCGCCTTGACAGTTCCTCGTAACCGATTGCCATTTGGCGCATGAGGACAAAAGCCCGCATGATTGAAATGTTTACTTCTATGGCTACTTTGGAGCGGAGAACCGAAGAAAGCATGGCTACGCCCTGCTCGGTGAAAGCCATAGGCATAGCAACGCCGAAGTTGTAATCAGGGGGTATCACATTTTGTGATACCCCTATGGATAACAGCAAGTTAGCTTCCTCTTGGGTGAGTACAAACATAAAATCACCCGGAAAACGCTCGATATTGCGCTTGACCGCCTGCTTCAAGGCTCGTGTTTCCACTTGGTAGAGTTCTGCCAAATGATAATCGAGCATCACCCGGCAACCTCTGACCTCAAAAATCTTGTTTTGGATAATCTGCAAATCCATAATCGTATATTTTAGGAGATTTAGCAATGTTGGAATAATAGTAAGGACTGGTCACAAATTGTGACCAGTTCCCAATAATCAAGATTACATGGCGACTTCCTTGTAAATCTTCTCGATGCCGACAAACTTCTTGTCAAGCCCCTGCATATCGCTGCCTATCTTGCTGTTGGTGATGCGGGCGTAAATTTGCGTGGTTTCTATATTTGTGTGTCCCAGCATCTTGGACACCGTTTCAATGGGTACGCCCTTTGACAGCGTGGTGGTCGTGGCGAACGTGTGCCGGGCAAGGTGGAATGTCAGGTTCTTTTTAATACCGCATATATCGGCAATCTCTTTCAAGTAGGCGTTTAGCTTCTGATTGCTGATTACGGGAAGTATCTTGCCGTCCGGCAACTTGCCCTTGTACTTCTTCAAAATCATCTTGGGAATATCCAGCAGGGGGACATTCACGTCCGTGTTGGTCTTTACCCGCTTGGTGATTATCCAAAGGTTGCCGTCAAAGGACTTTTGGATATTCTCCTGCCGCAAGTTGGCGACATCGCTGTATGCCAGACCGCAGAAACAGGAAAAGACGAACAAGTCCCTGACGTGTTCCAGCCGTTCGGAAACCATTTTCTTTTTAAGGATGATTTTTATCTCGTCCTCTGTCAGATAACCCCTGTCCACTTTCTCCAGCCGGATTTTGTAGCTGGCGAACGGGTCGCCCACCAGTATGCCGTTGTTGCGGGCGATGATGATGATACGCTTGAAGAACTGCATGAACTTGGCGGTGGTGTTGTAGCCGCACTTGCAGGCGGTACGCAAATACAACTCAAAATCGGTAATGAACATCGGGCTTATCTCCTTTATGGATATGTCCGATACGTTGTACTTGCTTTGGATAAATTCAGCGAGGTGGCGGCGGGTCACTTCATATTTGCGGTAGGTCGCTATCGTCTTGGATATGCCCACAAGCTGCTTCACATCGTCATTGTGCTTTTGGAACAATGAAAGGATTGTTTCGTGGCTCTCGCTGTGTCCCAAGAACTCGTTTTTCACTTTCTCGGCGGTCACGTAGTTGTCACGCCGCTGCATTTCGTGGTAAATGGTATTCAGGGAAGAACGTATGTCGTCCAAAAGGGCGTTTATCCTCCCGGCATCCCTGCCTTTGGCTTTGCCCGCAGCCGTGTTCCAGTTGTCGGGCTGGATGCTCTGTTTCGTACTGAACTGGCAAAGTTTGCCGTCTATGGTGATGCGTGCCATAATCATAACCTCGCCGTTTTTCTTTTCAGAACCTTTCTTCAAATAAAAAAGAACCTTGAATGTCGATTTCATAACTCAAAATTTTTAGTTGCAAAATTAGTTTTTACCTCTCGTTTTCGAGTTATGCAGACTATGGACTAATATAGTCATTATCAGGTCATTTATGGACAATTCGTTACCGTTTTTGTCCGGCAGGGAATAGGTAACGATTTAGTAACGAAACTTTGTCTTTTACCGTACTTTTGAAGTCTTGGAAGCAGGACTTTCGGGCAATAAAAAAAGCCACAAATCATTGATTTGTAGCTTTTTGTCCGTTTGCTGACCATTTCTGTCCAGCACGTTCAGCGGAGAGACAGGCTCTAGAACCTATGCTATCTCAAAATATCACACAATCGCAAATATCTATTAATAACCAGCTTATTACAATCATAATTAAATCTAAATATTATAGAATATCGCTCGCTATTTCAATTTTTGGGTGTATATTTGGGTGCAGAATTTCAAATACACCCAGTCATGAACATCAAACGAAACATCATTTTTGCACCTGAAAGCCGCAAAAAGAACGGCGTTCCAATCGTGGAGAACGTACCCATCCGTATGCGTGTCATATACGCAAGCCACCGCATCGAGTTTACAACCGGCTACCGCATTGATGTAGCCAAGTGGGATGCAGACAAGCAGCGTGTAAAGAACGGATGTACCAATAAGTTGAAGCAAAGCGCATCTGAAATCAATGCGGATTTGCTAAGATACTATGCCGAAATTCAAAACGTATTCAAAGAATTTGAGGTACAGGAAACCATGCCGACCACCCAACAGTTAAAAGATGCGTTCAATCTACGAATGAAAAATGACAGTGAGGAGCAACAGGAAGATACTAAAATAAGTTTTTGGGAGATATTTGATGAGTTTGTCAAGGAATGTGGCAATCAGAACAACTGGACAGAATCCACATACGAAAAATTTGCAGCCGTAAAAAATCACCTAAAAGAGTTCAAAGAAGATGTGACTTTTGAGTATTTCGATGAGTTCGGGCTAAACGAGTATGTAAACTTCCTGCGTGACAAAAAAGACATGAGAAACAGTACCATCGGCAAACAGATAGGATTTCTCAAATGGTTCCTGCGATGGAGCTTCAAAAAGGGATATAATCAAAACATTGCATACGATACATTTAAACCGAAATTGAAAACCACCTCAAAGAAGGTAATCTTTCTGACATGGGACGAATTGAATAGATTGAAAGATTATCAGATACCCAAAGACAAACAATATCTGGAACGTGTCAGGGATGTTTTCCTGTTCTGTTGTTTCACAAGTCTAAGGTATTCAGATGTCCGTAACTTGAAGCGAAGTGATGTCAAATCCGACCACATAGAAGTTACTACCGTCAAAACGGCAGACAGCCTAAACATTGAACTGAACAAATACAGCAAAGCCATACTTGAAAAATACAAGGACATTCACTTTGAGAACAACATGGCACTGCCCGTTATCAGCAATCAGAAAATGAACGATTATTTGAAAGAACTGGGGGAACTCGCAGAAATCAACGAGCCTGTACGGGAAACCTACTACAAAGGAAATGAGCGTATAGATGAAGTGACACCCAAATACGCATTGCTCAGTACCCATGCAGGAAGACGAACTTTCATCTGCAATGCCTTGGCTCTCGGCATCCCGGCACAGGTTGTAATGAAATGGACGGGACACAGCGATTATAAAGCCATGAAACCTTACATTGACATCGCAGATGACATTAAGGCAAATGCAATGAATAAATTCAACCAACTATAAAAACAATCAGCAAGTTTCACGGTATGCCTGTTATTGGGCTTATCTTTGTAACTTTCAATACATACAACAATGAGCAACAACGATAACAACATAGAGAAAAGAAGTTTCGAGGCTTTCGTCAATGCCATCGGCTCGGAAATAGAGCAGGCGCAAGTCCGGCTCATCAGTGCAGCCAATGCGCAGATGCTGTTCCACTACTGGAAGATGGGCAATTACATATTGTACCACCAGAACCGACAAGGCTGGGGCGGCAAGGTCATCAAGAGACTGGCGCAGGCGATACGGTTCAGTTATCCCGAAAAGAAAGGATATTCGGTCAGGAACTTGGCTTATATGTGCCAGTTCGCACGCTCCTATCCATTGGGCGCATTACGGAGTTTTATAGAAACCGATACGAAATTACTTACTCCAAGTGTGCAGAAAATCACGGATGAACTTCAAAGCCTGAACAATATGACATTTGCGCAAGAGCCTCTTGCGCATATTCAATCTTCAGACAACAAGGAAGTTGCAATTGTGCAAGAACCTCTTGCACAAATTCAGGATGTAGCCCAAACAGTCGCTGCCGCTTACCAAATAGCGATTGAGGACATAGAAAAACTGTTCCTGGCATCACCTGTTGCAAGAATCAATTGGGCAAGCCATGTGATTCTGCTGAACAGTTCCCTTCCGTTGGGTGTCGATTACTGGTATATGAAGCAATCCGTGGAAATGGGTTGGAGCAGTAATACTCTTAAAACGCAGATTGAAAGCAAATTGTACGAAAGGCAAATCAACAGCCACAAGGTCAATAATTTTACCGCCACGCTTCCTGTGCCCCAAAGCGACCTTGCCAACTACCTGTTGAAAGACCCGTATATCTTTGACTTGGCGGGAGCCAAAGAACGTGCGGACGAAAGGGACATAGAGGAACAACTGGTGAAGCACGTCACCCGTTACCTGTTGGAAATGGGCAACGGATTCGCCTTTGTCGCAAGGCAGAAGCATTTCCAGATTGGCGACAGCGATTTCTATGCCGACCTAATCCTGTATAACATAAAACTCCATGCCTATGTGGTCGTGGAACTGAAAGCTACCCCGTTCAAACCGGAATACGCCGGGCAGTTGAACTTCTACATCAATGTGGTGGACGACAAACTTAGGGGAGAGAATGACAACAAGACCATCGGGCTGCTGTTGTGCAAAGGCAAGGATGAGATTGTCGCACAATATGCGCTGACCGGCTATGACCAGCCTATCGGCATCAGCGATTACCAGCTCAGCAAGGCTGTGCCGGAAAGCCTGAAATCGGCATTGCCGAGCATAGAACAGGTGGAAGAAGAACTGACCATGCTTCTTGACAATGAAAAGAACAGCCAAAAGTAGGACACCTATGGCAGACAAGATACAGACGATGATTCCCCAATACGGGGAACTCAACAGAATATACAGGGACTATATAGACAATCGCGTTTTCTCTTTTGACAGGCAAAAATTCATTTCCGATTTCTGTCAGGAATACAATGACATGAAGTCTTTTGAGGCTGCTATCCTTGAACAGGTGCTTGACAGGCAAAAAGAACAATACACCTTGATACTCAACAGCCTGAAAACCGAAATAGAAAAGAGCATACAGGCTTATGAGGTGTGCCCGTTGAGTGATAGTGCCGTAGAGCGTGCTTGCTATCGACACATGGAAAGGTATTCCCTTGAAATTGAAGTCCAGTTGGATGTAACAAGAAGTCTGAGCAAACCGCTGAATGAAGCCAACAACAGGTATGATTCCATTGGCTACAGGGAACATACTGCCGAAGAGGAAAAACAGGCTGAAAAAGAATATGAACGCTGCAAGGCTGAATATGACAAGGAAAGAGCCAAACTGAATGAACTCTATGACCAGCAAAAGGCAGCAAGGAAAGAGGCATTCCAATATATGAAGAACCGTTGTGAGGACATGTACCGTCAAAGTTGCCTTTTTCTGGATATATTGAAGAAATACATTCCTGACGGGAAACGACAGGACGAGTCGGGCAAGCCAATCAGTCAGCAGGAAACGGCGGATGAACACCAAGAGTATTTCAGCATGAAATTGCTTTCGCTCATTCATGAGGTATGTGTTGGAGAACAGTTCGAGGAAATTTCCGCACCGGATTTCTATGCCAATATGAACCTGCACCCCTGTAACTGCAAGCTGAAAATCAAACCGAGAGAGAAAATACGTGTATGCTATCTGATATTTCTGATGGGTGAGAAACTCTCCAAACAGGACAGGGAAAAATGGAAAGCCGGAATACTGGAACTGCTGGATATTGACGACAGCTACTACAAGTCAAAGTACAAGGAGCCTGTTTCCGATTTTCCGAGTGACAGCAACCAGAAATTCGCCAAAGAAATGGAGCATATATTCAGATAATCGGTGACATATCCTGATTCTTTACGAAAGTTCCACTTTTACCACTCAAATTAATTTTTGAGTGGTATTTTTATTTACTGATATTCAATAAGAAACAACGATATTCGGCTTACACCGTCCCCATCCTTACCACCCATAACCCTACCTAATTTTGCATCGTTCGAGAACAG
>ENA-OOUL01000038-OOUL01000038.1-human-gut-metagenome-genome-assembly--contig:-NODE-38-length-40759-cov-6.876001_pt1 | contig 40759 bp, 25 predicted proteins | sample MGYA00241544_ERZ501270 | MGnify/ENA primary metagenome ERZ501270 (study PRJEB25962, sample SAMEA2042283) | human gut metagenome | biome: human gut; feature: human-associated habitat; material: faeces...
GCTGATTTATCCCTCACGTGCACTAGAGAGTTTATATAAGAATTATGGTAGTGATACAAAAAACAGATATAGGAAGTTCAAAGAAATTATATGTAATAATTTTCCTGCTTCGTTTGAGCTTGTGCCTTTTCATGGAAATCCATATGCTGATAGAGGCGGTAATAATGGTCAAACAATAAAAAATTATTTTTGGATTACGGCGAAAAATAAAAATATAACAGATGAAAATAATCCTGTTTCTTTATCTTCTTTTTTAAGTAAAGATGATAATGGAAATCCAATTATTAGACTATCAGTTGAAATAAAGACTAAACCGGAACAGCGAACTAAAAAAAATAATCAAACTGGGTTAAAAGATGTTTTCTTTAAATATCGTCCGAATTATGTCAAGGCGTTAAGTATTCAGCTAATGCCTGGTTTAACTTATTGGTACAACGGAAAGAAAAACGTCAAGATTGATCAAAAAATAGTTGATTCATTTGTTTCTAATATTAATAGCAATGCTCATATTCAGATTTCAAAAGTGATTGAATTAGATGACCTATACGATGACGAGGATCTAAATGAATTAATAAAGAAAGGATTTGAAAACCTTGAGCCCTATTACGAAGTGGCGACTGGAGAAAATAATGTGGAAGATGTTCTTGATAAATATCCGAGTTTATCAAAAATAAGTGGTAGTGGGTCTATTAATCAGAAAAAAGAAGACTTAATCTTCCCTAAAAATGTTATTTTATTTGGCCCTCCTGGAACCGGAAAGACGTACCATTCTATTGCCTATGCAGAAGCAATTGTAGAGAATAATCAATCCATATTAGAGCAATTGAAAAATCACGAGATTATTTCCGATTATGGGAATTTAAAAGAGAACTTCAATAATGATTTAGTCGAATATGATGCTGAAGGAAAAGTTAAAAAAGGTCATATATGTTTCACCACCTTCCACCAATCTTATTCTTATGAGGATTTTATTGAAGGCATTTTTCCTGATGTCAGCCAGGAAACCGGAGATATCAAATATATTTTAAGACCGGGTGTTTTTAAGTCGCTTTGCGATTATGCCAAACAACATCCCAATGATAATTTCGTCATTATCATCGATGAAATTAACAGAGGAAATGTATCAAAAATCTTTGGTGATTTAATCACGCTTATCGAAGAAGACAAAAGAATTCATGGGAAAAACGAGCTTCAAGTCATCCTCCCCTATTCCAAAGAACAATGGGGTGTGCCGTACAATGTCTATATTATTGGAACGATGAATACAGCTGATCGTTCCATTGAAAGATTAGACACTGCATTAAGAAGAAGATTTGCCTTTTTCGAAATGATGCCAAATCCGACTCTTCTAGAGTCCTATCAAAAATGTTTAGTATCTGAAACAGAAGATCCCATTCCTCTTTCTTTGAAAGACGTTCTTTCTGCAATAAATGAAAGAATCACTTACATCTATGATAGAGATCATCAGATTGGCCATTCTTATTTCCTTGATATCCCTGAACTGGAGAATGGTTCCTACAATTTGGATGACTTGTCCAAGGTATTCAAGAACAAAATCATTCCTCTTCTTCAAGAATATTTTTATGGCAATTACCAGAAAATTAGATTTGTCTTAGGAATTACCGGAAAAGAAAATAATGACCAAGATATGATCGTCAGAAGAAAAGCAAAGTATACATATGTCGCTCAAAACAAGGATTTACTTGATGACATGGATGATGAAGAAGAGTCTTATGAAATCAATGATGATGGTTTTAACGATATCAATAACTACTTGAAAATCATTGGATTCTCTAAAAAGAGCTTTTCAAAAATCTCTAACGATAAAAATGAGGATTCAGAGAACTGATGAAATCCTTGACTTTGAAAGAATACGACAAAATTAAGAGAGGGGATGATGAGGCATCGAACTGCTTCTATAAAAAGGAAGAGAATAATGTTTATTCTTTAAATCCGATATATTTTGATGAACTCAAAAATTATCTTTTAAAAAAAGAGAAAGAGGAAACTGACAAAGAAGAATTCCGGGGAGGAATCGTCAGTTTTTTAAAATTGAGCAACCATAAAAGACATGGCGAAATACTCCAAATACAACATTATGTTGGCATCATCGAACTTAAGAATCGCTTTCAAATAGAGGTTCTCCCAAAGATTGACATCGAGTCGAATAACATAAGCGAAAATGAAGCTTTGGAAAGAATCCTTTTAAGAATGCTTGGATATTTGAAGGACTTTCCAGCCACACCTTCCAATACTGCGAATCTCAATACCAGTAAGACTTCACTCTTTGAAGTTTTTATTCAGCTTTACTTTTCAAAAGTAGAAGAATTGATTAAGCGCGGCTTGAAGCATCGGTACGTCTCCGTCGAGGAGAATATTTCCTCATTTAAAGGTTCGTTGAACGTAATGAAGCAGATTAGATTCAATTCTGTCGATAAACATAAATTCTATATTCAACACGATGAATATTTGATTGACATTCCTGAAAACAGATTAATTAAATCAGCATTGCTTCTCCTATCGGATAAAACAACAAACATTAAAAACGGTAAAAAAGCAAGGCAATTGCTAGAGATATTTGAAATGGTTCCTAAATCAGCGGATTATCTGTCTGACTATAGCAAAATCGTCTATGACAGGCTCAATAGCTCATACCATGACGTCATTGAATGGTCCATTGCATTTCTCCTTGGAAAATCTTTCATTATCCAGAAAGGAGAAACTTCAGCGGACTCACTCCTCTTCCCGATGGAAAAGATATTTGAATCCTTTGTTGGAAAGATGCTCAAAAAATGTTTATCCAATGATTCAGAATTCAGCGACTGGAATATCAAGACACAATCAACGAAGAAATATCTATTTGATAATCCCAAAAAGTTTCAAATAAGGCCAGACATTCGCATATTCAAAACTGTAAACAAAGCAGAAAAAAATATCATTCTAGACACAAAATGGAAACGGCTTGATCCAAGCAATGAGAAAAGAAATTTTGGGATTTCAATGGCGGACATGTACCAAATGTATGCCTATGCTAAAAGATATAAGGCAAATGATGTATGGCTAATTTATCCTTATAGTTACGAACCAGAGCATCAGAGCTTGGATGGAAAAGAATATAAGACGATTCACGACTATCCAGACCAAAATAAATCGATTGAGATTGATACTAATGTGACCATCCATCTATACTTTCTAGATTTGTCTACCCTGAGTTTTAAAAAGCAGAAAGATGGTCTCAATAATATCAAAAAGCAACTGAATGAATTATTGAAAAAATGCTTGAATGAATAGTTTTATTCTTCTCCTTCTTCTTCAACAGGTTCCCGTTTCTGAATAATTCCTTCTTCTTCGAATTCTTTCTTGATTCTCATTAAATCCTCTAAAGCAGATTTCGATTCAATCAGTTTATTTCTGTCGCAAGCCTTGATTGCAAATTGGACATCCTTGCATCCATTGTAATCATTCGTGAATTTGTTATACCTATAACCAGCATTAAGAATATCTTGCCAGTATTTAGCGCCAAGTTTAAAAACATAAAGCCCCAAATCAACGCTTCTGGTTAACTTTGCTTCTTTTTTAGCGGATAATGCATCTGCCTTTTCCTCTTGCGGAGAAACCAAAATACTGCTTAATTCTGGCTTTAGAACATACTTTCTCGAAAGCATGTTCTTCCAGCACTTATCCAGTTTTGCCCATTCGCCGACGTTGTCTTTTTCACGAGAAGGATCAACAAGAACATTGATAACCCATTCACCCAGAGATTGAATTTCATCTTTCAATAATTGTGGCAAATCCTGTTTGTTCCAAATATCCTTCCAGTCCAAATCAAGTTTCATGTCTCTGACGAGGTGCATCAACATGGAAATTGTATATGGAACTACTTGAGCCAGAATACCACTATGTTGAGCATAAGTATCTGTGTTTCTTATAATTTCTCTAGATTTCTGGAATAAGATTCCATAAGAAACGATTAATTTAAAGAAATGGTCATTAACAAAAACGGGATTCTTTTCATACATCTTCTGCATCGTTAGCTGAAAATCCTCGGCGTTCATCTGCCCACCCCATGAAACTTCAAATGGTCTTTCGTTGACAGAGTTATAGAATTTGGCGATATCGACAATCTTCATCATCTGGTTTCTTGGATTATAAGCCTTAAATTGCTTCCTTTTTGCGTCCGTCAATTCCATCTGATCGCGTTCATATTGTCCTCTGGACCGTTCAAAATACCATCTGGTCTGGTGGCCATCTGTCATTGTCGGTGTATAAATTTTCCTAGATAGCTTTTCTAATTGAACATAGAATGGACTGTTGGAATTCAAATCAGAATTAGAAACTTTGTTCTGCGAGTTGGAATACTTAGAAATATTACCAACCATAATATCTCGTTCATCATCGGGAATAGATTCGTCCAGAACTGTCAATTTCATCGGAACAAAAACCTTTGTCAAATCAACAATATGGTCTTTGTCAGTCAAAACAGCATTTCTCAAAGAAGCTGTCGTTTGACCTCCGTTGATAATCTGCAAATCATTTAACTCTGTAATATAAAGACCATCAGTTTTGTTTTCAGTTTTGATAGATGAGGCGGTACAAGCAATACCATTGTTGTAAGTAAAGAATTTATCCGGCTCCGTTCTAATAGTATTACGAATACCCTTATTGACATTCCCTCTGACGCTTAAGAAGGAACGAACGTTCTTTTCTAAAAGTCTACCGCCATAGAGGCGATAAACTTCACTTAAAAAATCGCCAGGCAAAACGGCGAGATATGCTTCATAGCCATCTCCTTGAATATTGGCAGGCAGACATTTAATTCCTGTCACCTTTCCGTTATTTATATCTGAAACAATTATATTTACAGGATCAGTTTTACGAGTAGATAAAGAGGAGTTGAATAAATATTGAATGTCAATGATTTTCAGGACAACATTAACCTCTTTCCCGTCAATGTCTACCATCTGAGGAGGCAATTCCTTCAAAGTATTACTCTTCACATTAGAAGAAAGGATAAACAAATTCAAATTATCAGTTGTTGGAAGTTTTCTGATAATTTCTGTGACAAAGCTGTAAATGGGGTCGCTTTCCAAACTGTTTTCTTGAAAATACCCTTTTTTGACATTTGCAATAAAGCTGACCATTTTCCCATACATGTCATCTCTCTTGTCATTTGTGATTGTGGAAATATGCGAAGGGTCATAATCAACCGTTAAAAGATTGATGGAATTATCGGTGTAGTCGACCATTCCATAATCAATATGCATCTGACGATATTTTCTTGAAGAGTTTTTAGACTCAAAATAATGGAAATCCAAGCCGGAAAATACATTATTGTCTTCAAGAATATCTTCGAATTTTTCAAAGAAAATGACTTGAGGATATTCGGTAGAACTTTCCAAATCATTTTGGCACGATGAAATAATATCCGTCCAAAAATCTTGATACGTCAATGGCGTTTTCTTTTCGCTTTCAATATCTGACATTTTTATTTACCTTCTTTCGTATATTTCTTGAGAGCATCCAATATCAATTCATACGTGATTTTTCCAATAGCGCTTTTTTGCTCATTTGAAGGAGTGATTCTTGGAAAATCCGAATCTACGTTATAATAATCAACATGAGTGACATTAAATCGCCACTTGTCATATTCTTCATTAGGGGCAAAATCCCGTTTTGATAGACAATCCATAAACAATTCTTCGCTTCCGGGAAGCGAAGAAAGTTCCTTTTTTATTTTCCAGAATAACTTATTGATTGTTGCAATGCCGTTATCAAATCCTTCCGGCACATATTCAGTCTTAATAACAACTAATGTTCCTGGATTTTCCGAGTCTAATTGTTGAGCTGATGAAATAATTACTTTGTCTTTTTGAGCGTTGATGCATTTTACTTCATACCAATCAAGGCCTATAGAGAAATCCTTTGACATGCCTTGAGGACCACCCCAAGCCTTGATTGCTTTTTCCATGCCGTATTTTTGAAACATATAATTATCCAAAAAATAGAGTTCGCCATATAATCCTTGAATTATTGGCTCTGTCAAAAGAGGCGTTTTACGCGAAAACATCTTCTTCCATTTTTTAATCCGGTCAATGAATATCAAGTATCCTGACTCGTTATCAGAGATATTATTCAAAACAGAAAAAATATCGTCGCATAGTGAGAAAAAAACCGACTTGAAATCATTGTCAAGCAATGAAAGAGACACTACATATTTTTCGTCGTTTCCAATTCTTCCAGTAGATACGTCGAGAATTTTTGTTCCTGAAATATCTTGACGTAATCTTTCTGTTTGATAGACCAATGAATAATGCCCTTTATTATCAATTCCATAAAACAAAGGTAATCTTTGATCTAAATCAGCAAGATAGTAATCGCTGTTTACACTCAATTTTCCAAATAAATTTTTGCTAAATTCAATTGACATTTTCCGTCCTCCTTTTATATCTATTTGTCTGCATCATTATTCGGTGAACTATCCTCGTCTTCATCTTGACTGTATTCTTCCAATTTCCTTTGACAAACGAGATTGATTTTGTATTTTACACGCAAAACCTGAGTAGCTTTCCCCGGGAAACCCAAGGCAAAACCATATAGAATATCATTGCCGAGAAGACGCTTGATGATTTCCTCTTTTTTGGAAGAATGAACTTCTGTTTTTCCAGGCTCTGATTTTTCAGTTGGTTTTAAGTCAATTGGATAAATGACTAAAACAGGTTTTGTGCTTTCATATAACCAATACCTTGCCCCAGGATTCATTTGAGAATTGGGATTGTCTTTGGAATATCTTGCCTTTGCGTTCTCAATCTGTTCTTTTGTCAAGCCGATAGTAAAAATCCCGGGATCCACAATGGTGTTTTTAGAGCCACCTACGCGGAAAAAATCTTCTTCATCGAAGGATGGCGATAACTCAAAAGAACGTTGTACGCATGGGCCTTCCATCTGGCCCTGTAATCCATTCGAACGAGGCTTTAATATAAAGCCATCACTTAAAACCTGTTCTATATTGCGTCCTTTGCCTATGGCGACAATCCAATCATTCAGTTTTCCATTGTTTTGAATGAACTCGCTTAAAATATGGCAATCAAATGTTTTATTAGCTTCGGAAACGTGAATTTTCTCAAGGAAATCACAAACCAATTCTTTAGGAACGTTTATGTAGCATTTCTTCGATTCGGAATCTGTAGGCTCTTTAAAGAAAATTGAAATTTTCTTTAAAAATTCATGAACTTCCATAGCGTTTTTACGATTCAATTCTCGGTTTTTAAAGATTTTTGAAGTATCAATGGATTTTCCAGTCAGCTCAATAGTTCTCGTGTAATCTTTGGTATTCCTCATTTTATTTCTTGCTGTGACGAGAGGAATATTCTCAATTGTTGATGGCGCTTCTCGAACCATAAGGCCGAAATCTATCGGCTTTTTATGTTCTTCAGCCATTCTTCTAAATTGAACCTTCAAATCTTCCGTGGCATCAGAGGCTGCACAGAAAGAATCAATAGATGACTGAGTCATATAAATGTTGACTAAATCATCATAATTGTCTCTATAGCCAAACCATCTGCCCATTTGAACGAGAGTGTCATAGGCCATGGCATTTCTGCTGTAATAACTTGTCATCAGCCCAACTAAAGTGAGACCTCTTGAAAGAGTAAATCCACCTATGACAATTCCTCTTACACCGACGCCCTTATAATCATCATATTTTAATCGATCTTTCTTATGTTGAGTGTTTGTGATGAAAATTTGAATGCTATCAACTTCATATTTCAACACACTCTTGATTTTATGGAATGTATATTCTCGATTAGGAGGAAGTTCTCTGTTAGCTGATCCCCTGCGGAAAGCGACATCGTTTTCCCAAAGTTCCTCCATATCAGAAAGAATAGGCTGATGGTTAAAATACTCATCACTCATACGTACTGCACCATCAATGGCTTCTTTTAGATTTTTAACGTAATTTTTAACTTGATGACCGATTTCTTCTTGAATATTGTTGAACCTAGAAATATTGATCATCATGGTTCTATGCTGCTTTTCATAGCCTCTTAGAGAATAAACGCAGTTAGATAGCAAAAACACTTTGATGGCTTTCTTCAAAGAATCCGCAAGCTCTTTGTATTGAAAATCTTTTTTATGCTTGGCAGGCAGAAAATTGTTATCGATAATTTCCATTTTCTTGGAATTATCATAATAATCTCCAATCAAATGAATGTAAGAGTTTGAATTACCAACCTGCTTTATTGAACCATCCTCTGTTGTCCTATCATCAAATCCATAGAACATATCCTTTGCACCAATATAGTTGCTAGGAGATTCCAAAAGTACGATAAAGTCAGAGGGAAACAAATCTGGAACTGAATTTTCTTCCTCGCCATAGTTTGCATCAGGATCAACAAAAATATTGGCAAACGGAGTTGCAGAATAGCCGACGTAAGTTGATTTAGTGTAAAGGCTCATCAAGTCTCTAATGCCTTTGTTGATGACGGTAGGGTCTACTTCTTCTTTCTTTGTGTTTAATGAAGCATAATCGCATTCATCATCGATAATCAACACCGAGTCCTTATTCAACTTTTCATCGTCCTTGTTCACCATATTTATAACTTGTTTGATGACCGATGAATTCTTTTTGATGACAAAAACCGTTGGCAATTTGAAATTTGATAGCTTAAAAGCCATTTTTCGACTAGCAGCAATAGAAAAATCATTGTCATATGTTGTCAGCGAAACCGCAAAACATTGATTTCCATTATCCCCAACTCCGCAATATTCGATTTTATCGCTTAAAAGGCTTTCGCTATGGGCTCCGATCAACCCTTCATCTATTCTTCTTTGAGTTTGTTTTCTTAACTCTTCCGTAGTTCCGGTAAGCAGAATGATGTTCTTGTATCCGACATCAATCGCCAGATTCATAAGTCCAATGTAGTTTTCAGTTTTTCCAGCTTGAACATCACCAACAACCAAGCCTTTTCTTTGAATCCTATCGGTTGCTGTCGGGTCCGTGAAGTTTTTTATTGTAATAAAATTATCTTTTTGAGTTGCTTCGATTTTCGCTTCACTGCGTCCACATCCATTTCTTAAATATTCTTTAAATCGGTTGTAATATTTGAAATCATTATTGGAAGATAGCTTATCAAACCACCTATCATCTTGATGCTTGGTAAGAACTTCAGCAATATTGATTTTGACGCCCTTTGAAATTTTATAATTTCGAATGCCTTCAGCTATTTCTTCTTTCGAAAAAGAAGGAAAAACAACTTGAATTGTAGGGCCAAAATTTTCAATTTCTTCAATAGAAGGCCTTTCGCCATAGAATTTTATATTTAATATACTCGTGACTTTTTGAATATTATTTTGATTCATAATGTCTCCTATATTGTTTGACTACTTCTGCCATTTTTTCTTTCAAGGGTGAAAAAGTTTCCGTAGACAATAATTGCTGAATGCATTCTACGCCTTGCTCCACATTTTTAGGGTCGAACAAATCTACCCGTGAAAATAGATCATTAATGAGAACTTGGTCATTTTGTCTGTTTTCTTGTCCATTTAAAGCCATCAAGCTGTCATGAACGTCATCTCTCATTTTTGCGGCTGGAATAAAATCAACTACGTCGTGAAGATAATTTGAAAGAAAAATTTTTTGCTCAGAATTCAAAGAATCCTTCAATTGTTCCAAAGAAGGATAGTTCTGGTTCAATTCATATTTGACTTTGTGATTTTCTAAGGTAGTTCTCGTCCATACACGATCAATGCCTAAATCCGCTTCTTTTTTTCCAGAATACCTTGTTCTTTGCTTGCTTTGTCCGATACCATCCACAATAGCAGGACGAATTTTTTCTTTGATAGAATCTGGAATGATGGCCATGGATTTCTTGACATCAAGCCCCCATTCCTGATCGATAGAAGAGGGAATGTCAATCTTGATTCTTGCGAGATGAGTATAGAGATTTCGATGCTCAAGTTTCATCCAGCTTCCCCAAGCTATCAATCTGTTGTTTCTATAAATATAGAGTCCATCATCAGTTAATAGAGATGATTTGCCGCCTAGGAGTTCTGCCTCTTCTTTACTCAGGTCATTTTCGGCAGGCATACGATACGCTCTTACGACAATAGGAAACGGGGTATCTGTCGGAATCGTCATTTCAGGTCTTGAAATACACCTAGAAGATTCGTCTAAGAAAGGGTCTCGCTTCGGTATTCGTTCGTTGTTTATATAAATTGGCATTTCATCATAAAAACGATGGAAGACTAAAGCACAATGATTCAAAACATCGCTTTGCACAATTCTATGCATAGTTGCAGGAAAATCAGATGTAGTCTTTCTAATTCGGTCAAATTTTTCCCAAAGAACAATTGTTCCGCTTTCTTTGCCCTTTAAATAATTTATTACATCATTAGGAAGCTTCTCAATTTCTTCTTGCGAAAGATAAGTCAATTGCCATGAGTTAGTTTGGATAATATCATCCACATCCCAATAGGCGCCCCTTAAGACTCCGGCTTGTTTTGTTATAACAGTTAGCTTTTTGCACTGAGAAAGACTGGCCGTTTTCAAACCCAGGCCAAAACGTCCTAAATCTTTTTTGTCTGAAAAATCTCTTTGTTTTTTTGTTCCAAAATCGAGAGCATTGTCAAATTCCTCTTCAGACATGCCAGAACCATTGTCACAAATTGAAAAATAGGGTTTTTCAGATGCGGGATCATAAAAGATTCTTACTTCTTTTGCGTCTGCGGTTATGGAATTATCAATAATATCAGCCACTGCTGTCTGAAAACTATAGCCTATAGATCTTAATCCTTGAATAAGGATATTTGCTGATGGTTCTTTGCATTTCTTATTGCTCATTTTGAATATTTGACAACCTCCAATGATCTTTTCATTTCTCTAAGTTCTTCAACTCCAAAAACTTCAATTTTAGGGGACTTAGTCAATATACTTTTGATTAAAACAATCACAGCATCGCCTTCAAAGTCATAGATAAATTCATTCTTGGCATTAGACAAGAAAAAATAATCCTGATTCGTGGTTGTGAAGCAGAGAATTATGTATTTCTTTCTTCCTTTATATAATAATTCTATATCAATGATATCGTATGGATAATTTTGACTTACCACTTCAATATCGGTGCAGCCGTTTGCTTCTGCTTTATCTAAAAAGAACGACAAAGCTCGGCTTCGACAGTAGTCGTATGCAACTTTATATGTTGTTGGATCAATGACAGGGATTTCCGGAACACCATATTCTCTCATCAATGGGGCTTCAATTTCATAATTATCTGCAATTTCATTGAAAACCTGGTTAAACTTTTTAGAAGCATCCCCTTTGTAATTTAGAAAAACTTTTGTATACGGGATGCCATTTTGGCCAATGATATTAGTAATGAAATTAATTTTCCCCGGCTCGTTAAATATCTCAACTTTAACAACCAAAAAAGCATAATTATTCAATTTTTCTGAAATCAAATTCAATATTGCTCTGTTATCGATGTTATAACGAAAGTCAGAGTATCTAAGACTTGATGGATAATGAAGTTTAATTCTTCCAAATTGAATTTTAGATGGATCTGTTTCTTCCTTCAAATACATACAGAACTCATATTCATCAGTTAAAAATTCGCCATTCAAATAAATTTTGTTAAATACAAGAAGGTTATTGATATTTACTATGGACTTTGAGTTCTTAATACATTCATTGATTAAATTAGGGCAATCTAATGGAACGTTCGAACTGCATTTCTCAAATTCTGATAAAGCACTGCTGATGGATCTTCCTTGTTTTAGAATGGTTGCAACCGTCGCGGTATGTCCTTTGTCATTATCGTTTTTGATATTAAAGAAAAAAGATTTCGTATCCAACTTAAATAAGAAATGGCTCATTTCGAATATTCCTCCAGCATATATTCAAAAACGGCTTGAAGGACATTGACGATAATAGAATTACCAATCAATTTATTTCTTTGTCTATAGCTTAAACCTAATGTTTGTAGTTTTTTATATTCTTCATCATTGAATCCCATCAAATGAAAGCATTCCCGGGATGTTAAAAGGCGATATTTTCTTTTCCATTTTCCATCTTTTGGTCCATTATATTTAACCATCCCGGCGTTATTACTTCTGTCTAGATTGCAAGTTACAGTATGAAAAATAGTATTTTCTGTAACGGGGTCTCTTTTATTAATTCTCCACATTATCTCCCTGCTCCGTGTTGGATTAAGAGATGCCTCGTCTGCTTCTGCTTTATAAATGGGATTAGAGTAATCATCAAAAAAACACTCATGAATGCTGGGAAGCTTTTTCGTTTTTAACTTATCAAGTTTCAATTCATGGTGGAGTGAACTTACGATGATACAACGTCTTCTATCTTGTCTAACACCAAAATCACTACCGCAAAGAATCTGCGGCTCAGAATTATAATAACCTAAGTCTTTCAATTCCTTTAGCCAAGCATCCAAATCGGGCTTATTTGAAGCGGCAATAATCGTTGGAACATTTTCCAATAATAAGTACTCGGGGAGTTTATTTAACTTCTTTAATTCAACAACTATTCTTTCAATTTCCCAAAGAAGCCCAGAACGAGTCCCACTTCCTTTTTTCATTCCTTTTGTTTTGCCACCAGTAGACAAATCCTGGCACGGAAAAGAGTATGTCAACAAGTCACACTCGGGGAATTCTTCGCCTGTAATATCCGTGATTGATCCGAAATTATGCGTTCTTATATTGGCTACATATAATTTCTGGATTATTTTTTTATTTAAACGAGTGATATCTTGTATTGGAGTTTGCGAATCCCGACTAAAAGTGAATTGCTTCAAATATTTAATTTGCTCTTCAAATGATGGAATTTCAGGTAATGGTTCATCAGAGCAATTAATGGCATCATAGGCCAAAATGGCGTTTATAAACCATTCACTTATTCCAACATTTTCATATGAAATACCTGCTCTTCTTAAAGCGACACTTTGTGCTCCAATTCCGGCAAAAGCTTCAAATACTCTTATTTTTTGTTTTTTCATCATAGAAGAGCTTCCTTCCAAAGAAATCAATTCATAACAATTGGTATAAAAAATGAAGAGCAATCTAATGAATCTATGAAAGCAAAAAGATATCACAAGCTTTTGCAAATCGCTTAAAACCTGCATTTTAGAAAAGAATCACTAGAATGACCTTTTGAATTTTATCATAGTTATTTAGTTTGGTACACATAAAAAAGAAAAAAAACATATAATTTCCAAATTTTGTCTATTTATATTCTTAACTATATAAATATTTCAAAAATATATTAGTTAATTTAGCAAGACATCTGCATTATTCTTCTAATTTGTTCTCAATATTCTTTTCTTTCTTTTATATCGGAACTCAACTTTTGAAAAGATAAGTGTATCGAATTTAAATCAGCTTCAGAGATAAATCTATTCAGTGAAGCTAGATAATTCAAAGCCCAGACTGATTGGGAAGCATAGAAATCCGCTTCTAAATCGGTCGAGTTGTTTATCTTCTTGTATTCGGCTTGAATGAGTTTCTTCAACTCATTCATTCCGTCTATCAGTTCATCTTTGATTTTGAAGATAGCAGTGAAGTTCAATCTGTTCTTATTTAAGAAGATAAGATAGTCTTTATCATCTGTTTTCTTATCTAATCTTACCTCTTTGTACTTTAAGAAGAATTCTTCTATGAAGTCCTTGCTTAAGTCATACTTGTCTTCGTAATTCTTATAGAATGTTGCTCTACTGACTTCACCTTGCTCTATTATGTCGATCACTGTTATTTTCTTGAAGTCTTTTTGAAGAAGCAAAGCGACATAAGCTTCTTCGATGAACTTCTTGCTTTTGAAATTTTTGTTTCCTCTCATAGCTTCCTCCATAAATCTTTTTATATTTAACTTGTATGTGCTTTCATAATAGCTGCTAGGAAAAGAAACTGGGATGAATTGTCAAAGTTGGCTTTTTAATTGTCAAAATTGGTCTCTTCGAACTGAATAGGGAACAACAAATCTAAAGAGAAGATATCTTCCTTTAGTTTTATAGACATTTTTCCTTTATATTCTTTCATCATCATCTCTATTGATTTCAATCCAAATCCATGCATGGATTTGTCGCTCTTGGTGGTGATTCCTATCTTTGTATTTACTTTATCTTTATCGCAGTAATTCTCAATATGAATATTTATATAATCACCATAGTCTTTACTAGTTATAGCTATTACTCTTTTGCCCTCTGGTAATTGAGTCACAGCTTCAATTGCGTTCGAAATTGAATTTTCAAATAAAGAATATAAGTTCTCTTTTGGAATGTAGTTGATTTTTGAGGCATCGACTAAACAAGTAAAATGAATCTTGCTTTTGACCATCTTCATTTCTTTCTCTGCCAAGACCATATCTAAAGCTTCACAATTTGTTTTGTTCACAAACTTAAAAACATCTAAGGACGATTTTAATGAATCTAGTTCTTCCTTGTCGACTTTGGTAGATAAGTTGTCTAATCTATGCTTTAAATCATGCATCTTAACATTGATAAAATTCATGTTCTCGGCATTTTTTTCATAGTTTCTTTTATCTATTTCCCACAGTGTTTGTACTTTCATCTTATCTATTGCATTTTTTCTAGATCTCAATAACTCCAATTCAGTAGTTACGATAATGATTCCGACTATCATATCGAAGGAATAGGTGCAGTACCACATTCCTTTTGAATCAAATTTGACGGAAGTCATCATAGCATAGCAAGATAGAATCGATATTCCTGTTAAGGCCATCAAAGTTATCAATATTTGTCTTTTTTCTTGAATCTTGTCTATTCCGATTCTAAGATCCTTGTTTCTGAGATAGATGAAATATATAGTGAAGTAAGTTGAGCAGAATATGGGTGCTAGTATTGCAATTACATAGTACCAAAGAGATTGATCGAATCCTATTGAAATTCTTATTATCGACATCAAGCAATAGGAGAAGTTTTGAATGCAATATCCTACAGTTCCAGCTAACAATATACTTGGAATAGTAGCTTTAAAACAAATGCTCAATCCTATTAAAGACAATGAGAATGTCATCAAAGGAAAAGACATTTTGATAGCTGAATTGAGCCAATCTATAGGAACATAACTGAAATCTCTAAGGAAATTAAAAGCGATGACAGCGATGGAACAAATAACAGCTCGTATCCAAAAGTAGTTTCTTCTAGGGAAATACTGAACTATTAAAGACTCTCCTAGTATTAAAAACAAAGGAAAGTCGATCAGTCCGTATACTTGATCGGCCGTCATTGAGATATTCCTCCGTTTTTGTTTAGGTGAGCAAAGAAATCATTTAAGAAATCTTTCTTTCTATTTCTAGAGATCGATAATGTTTCTCCATTATATAAAATCACATCATTATTATTTTTTATTGAGTCTAAATATCTGAGGTTTATCAGGTAACTTACATTGCATCTAGAAAATCCAAGAGGTCCTAATTCATCTTCTATGGATTTCATGCTTCTTCTCTCTTTAGCTTTTATATTTTTATCTTTTGTATGATAGATTGTGTCATGCCCAAAAGACTCGATATAGATGATTTCGTTGACTAATAAGACTTGGATTCCATCTTCTATAGGAAAGCTAATTTTTCTTTGACTATCTTTAACACTTCTTACTACTTTTTTCATTCTCAACACTAAGTCTTCATAAGACACAGGCTTTATGAAGTAATCCAAAGCGTTGTATTCATAACCCTTTATAGCTAGTGCTGCGATGTTGGTACAGAATATTATGAATACTGAGTTGTCTACTTTTCTTATGGATTGAGCTATAGACATTCCGTTCATTCCACCTAATTCTATATCCAAGAAGATAACATTATAAATAGCTTTGAACTTAGCTATAAACTCTTCTCCGGTAGAAAAATGTGTTATATGAATAGGCTCATTTTCTTCCTTAGAGAATCTATTTAATGCTTTTATTAGGTTATCTCTATCGTTTGGATTGTCTTCTACTAATGCTATTTCAATCATTTTTTCCAACTCCTTCTATTTGTTTAAGACTTCTTCTCAGTTCTTTGTGACAAAATTTAATTGTCTCTTTTAGCTTTAAAGAGGTACAGTCTGTCTCTTCTTTGAAGAGATTTGTTAAGTAGAATAATAGGATTCGATTTATTGTGAGGATATGCTTATCATCTAATCCTGATGACATCATCAGCTTGGATTCGACAAAGGATTTATCTACAAACAAATCAGTGACTTGTTTGTAAATTCTCTTATTGACGTTTATTTTAGTTGCGGTATTCAAAATGATCTCATCAGAGAAATTTTCTGATATCAAAGGCCTTAATATCTTTTTGTTCAATTCAAAAGCTAGCCAATCTACGCTTTTATTTATGAGATCAGTCTTTCCTGAAAAGTATTTATAAAAAGTACCTTTGGATATCTTGATTTCTTGAATGACATCATTGACTTTTATAGATTCGACTTTTTTGCTATCAGTCAAATCCAAGAAGGTCTTTATGATCAACTCACAGTTTCTTTCTTCGATTAAAGAAAGCTCAATTATTTGCTTTGACATATTACATAATATCCATAGAAACAACTTTTTCTTTGTATAATATTAACGATATGTATATATAACTTAGAATGGTTGACTTTTTCAAATATATTTTCAGTCATTTTTTTCATCCTCTCGCCATTATTATAAAAGAGCTTACACCTTTCTAAAATTAGTATGTTATTTGAACGAATTTGTGTAAAGAGTTCAAATGATAAACATTTCGACCAACATTGACAGTTTCTATCTTCCTTTTGTAAAAATAAAATGTAAACGGTTGCAAAATTCCTACATATGGATTTGAGGATAATCAACCGGAAAGGAAAAGACATATAGTCTTTTTGGAAACAAAATGAAGACAAATTTCAAATTACTTGCTTTGCTCGGATTAACAACAATGTTGATTGGATGCAACAGCAACCCAAGCACTAATCCTTCAACTAATCCTTCAATTAATCCAAGTACCCCTTCTAATAACAAGGGCTCATCTGGAAATGGTGGGGACTCAAGTGGAACTAGTGATTCTGAACATGATGTAGACTCATTAGAGCCTGGAACAGTCAATCCCGATGGAACTTCCACCGGTGACAAAGATGCAAAGGGAAAGTTTTATTCCGATTATGGAAGTTTTGCTGACGAGCAAAAATCTGCTAAGGAATTAGCTATCGATATAGCTGCCGAAGGTGATACTTTGCTCAAAAATGCTGACAATGCATTACCTTTAGCTTCTTATGAAAAGAAGGTTACTTTATTTGGAATGGCATCAGTCAACCTTGTTACTGCTGGTGGTGGATCTGGTGCTGGAACAACTGGCAATAACGGAATTGCCTACACGGGTCTTGTAGAGTCTTTGGAAGATGCAGGTCTTGAAGTCAACCCTGTCACTGTCAATCTTTATAACACCTATCACACATTAGGAACAATCAATAATGAGCTTCCTGTATCCGACTACACTCCTTCTACTATCGCTTCTTATTATGGATACAGCGATGCTGCAGTCATCACTTTCTCAAGACAAGGAACTGAGAACAAGGACTTAGCAACTAACCAAGTGAAAGATCATGCAAACCCCGATGATCACGTGTTGCAACTCGATGACAACGAAGTGGCTTTGGTTCACCACGTCAAGGAACACTTCTCCAAGGTCATTGTTGTTATCAACTCTTCTAATATTATGCAAATTCCTGAATTGGCCGAAGAGAAGACCGATTCCAACTTGGGTGTCGATGCAATTCTTTGGGTCGGTGGAGTTGGAAACAATGGTGCTGAAGCTATCGGAAGAATTTTAACAGGTGTTGTAAATCCTTCTGGACATACATCCGATATCTGGACTAAGGATTTCACCAAGGATCCTTCCTTTACAAACTTAGGATGGCAGACTCAAAACAAGAATGCTGATGGTTCTAGAATGAACGCCTTCTTCTATGATGAAAGTGGAAAGATGACTAACTACGCCGATCTCGAATACAGAGAAGGTATTTACAACGGATATAAATACTATGAGACAGCTGCTACTGATATGGGTGGACAGACTGGTGAGAAATGGTATCAAGAGCAAGTTCTTTATCCATTTGGATACGGACTTTCTTACACCACCTTCGATTGGGAGTGGCAAGGAATAACTGATGCTGCAATCACCAAAGGCAATCAAACTATTGAAGTTCAAGTCAAAGTTACCAATACTGGTAATGTAGCTGGTAAGGATGTTGTACAGGTCTATTATTCAGCCCCTTATACCAAGGGTGGAATCGAGAAAGCTTCTAATAACCTCATCAACTTTGGAAAGACTAAGTTGCTTCAACCTGGCGAGTCTGACATTGTCACAATCGACTTTGTTGCTCAGGATATGGCTTCTTATGACTGGAATGATGCCAACGGCAATGGTTTTGTCGGATATGAATTGGAAGCTGGAAATTACACAATCTCAGCTAACAGAGATTCACACACTCAAGTTCTTTCATATACTGCCGCAGTTCCTACTGCATTAGAGCTTTCCACCGATTATAAGACTGGAAAAGAAATCACTCCTATCTTCTCTCAAGATGATGATTACAATTCCACATCAGAATCATTGCTCAGCCATTCGATCTCTAGAGCAACTGGATTGAAACAACCTGAGCCTGCTTCAGTTGCTGATCGTACTTTGACAGCTAATCAAATTGCACGTCTCGACGATCAGGATGTCTACAATCATTACGAATTATCGGAAGCTGATCCTTGGTATGTCAATTCTGTACCTTCTTCATGGAATCAAGGCGAGAAGAACAATATCAAGCTTGCCGATCTCTCTGGTGTCGATTATCAAGATTTGAAGATCGATGAAAATGGAGAAGTTGTCGAAGGAACTGATGAAGGTTCACAAAAGTGGTCTAAGTTGATGAATGAATTGACTTGGAAGGAAATGTCAGACATCGTATCTGGTGATGCCACTAGTGGTCCTAACATGACCAAGATTGATGCCATAGGAATGGATGCCAACAGCTATGCTGATGGTCCTGTCCAAATTAGAGGTGGAACATTGTTTACTTCAGCTCCTATTCTTGCTGCGACATTCAATGTTATATTAGGTCAAAAGATGGGACGTATGGTTGGAAACGATGCAATTTGGGTTGGACTTTCTCAATGGGCTGGTCCTGCTATGAATACTCATCGTTCACCATTCTCTGGACGTAACTTCGAATACTATTCACAAGATGGATGGCACGCTGCAAGATTTGCTGCGGCTGCCGTCAAAGGTGCTTCTTCTAAAGGATTGATTACCTATGTAAAGCACTTCTTCTTGAACGATCAGGAATCATATCGTGCCGATTATGGTGGTGTCTGCACCTTTGTAACTGAGCAAGCTATGCGTGAGCAATACTTGAAGCCATTCGAATGGGCATTGAAGTATGGAAACTCCATGGGTGTTATGTCTTCATTCAACCGTATCGGATTTGCAGTAACTGCCGAATCTTATGCAGTACACCAATACTTGCTCCGTGATGAATGGGATAGCAAGGCTGATGTATGTACAGATGCTTGGGCTAAGGATTATGTTCCTGTAAACCTCATGGCTTATGCAGGATCTGACCAGCTTTTAGGACAATCTTCTACATATTCTAAGAATGCAATGGACCATGGTACATGGAATGAGACCGAAAAGATGGTTTACACCAAAGCTTCAGCTTCCTCCACAACCGATGATAAGAAGAATCCTTCATTCTACTTCGCTGTAAGAAGAAAAGCTCAACGTGCTTTATATACTAGAGCTAATTCGACAACTGTAAAGAACGGAATCTCTGCAGGTGCTGTATTCTCAGTCGATGCCGAATATAATGTCAACAACTCTGTATCTATCGCTTCTGGTGATATCCAATTCACAATCGATGAGACTGAGAAGGCAAAATTGGCTGAGTTTGGTCTCTCCTTAGTCAATGGTAAGGTCATAAGTGGTAAGGCCACCAAAGAAGGAACTGTCACTGTTTCAGCTAAAGTCAACCAAGATAACTGGATTTCTTCTACCGCTAACATCACTGTCAATGTAAAGAATGCTATCCATGTCGATGGAAATGCTATGTCTACTGGCAAGTCAGCTGCAACTTATGAAGCTAACAAGCCTATGTCTATGAAGGTTCAAGTACCTTCATTGGCTTACTTCACAGAAGTACCTGGTTCTGCAAGGCAATGGGGTATGCTAATGAATGGATTGATCGTCAATGCATATCAAGATCCTGCCGATGATTCATGGCATCAAAGAAATGAAGATAAGACTGCTTCAGATATCATCACTATCGATGCTGCTACAGCAAAAGATAGCAAGATTTATGACTATAAGTTCACTAACATTCCTGCAGGACTTACTGCTGTCAAGCATGAGAAGTCAGTCATGGGTAAGGCTAACAAGTCCAGCTATGATGTAGTCGATTACTACACCTTGGAAGGAACTTTGGCTAGTGGAACTTACACTGTCGATGTCGATCTTACATACTATACAAATGCTTATATGTCCGGATGGATTTTCGCTGGAACTCCAACTGAGTGCCATTACAACGGAACTATCACTTTCACAGTAGCCTAATCCGCTTTCTATGAATAATAAATTGACCTTGGCGGATGTTTCGTCAAGGTCAATTGTTTATTTATGGATGTTGCCAAGTTTGTCTTCACGAGTACAAGTTTTGGCACTTTTGTCACTAATTGAAAGCCTTTTCTTAAAATTTGATTGAAATCAGGTTCATTGGATGAACCAGGAGGAAAAAATGAAAAAAAATAGTTTAAAGATTTTAGCTTTATTCGCTTGTATGCTCTCATTGGCTAGCTGTGGAGGAAACAATGATTCAGCTAAGCCATCTAATAAGACCAACAATACTGCTTCAGTAGAACCTAAGCCTGATACTGGTTCTGGTAAAGATACTGGAGGAAAAACTGATACTGAAGTCAGTGATAAGAATGTATCTAAAATTGCTGTAAAGACTAATCCTACCAAGATGTCTTATAAGATAGGTGAAACTTTCGATCCTGCAGGTGGTGTTTTGACTGTCACATATAAAAACAAGTCAACTGCTGAGCTCGATATGACTGATTCTAGAATCACTTATACGACATTGAATACTACTGTTACCAACGCAAACGCTTCTATAAAAATTACTTTTGGTGGAAAGAATGCTACTTTGAGGAATATCGTTGTCACCAAGCAAACATTCGATATCACATTTGAAACTAATGAAGGAAGTGAAATTTCTAATTTAACAGTCGAAGATGGAAGCAAAGGCGAGAAGCCTGCTGACCCTACAAAGAGTGGATATACATTTGATGGATGGTACATTGATTCTCAAATGACTTTAGCTTATGATTGGAATAGCTCAGTCACTTCTGCTATTACTTTATATGCAAAATGGTTGACTGAAGGTGCTACTACCTACAATGTCACATTTAATTACAACCATTACGGTGCAATTCCTGAGACTAGAATTTTGAAAGTTGAATCTGGAAAGCCTGTTTCTAAGATATCGGTGGATCCTTCTAGAAAAGGATATGATTTCGGCGGCTGGGTGACTTCCACCGGTGCTGATTATGATTTCACCACTAATGTTACCGGTGATTTGACTTTGACAGCTAATTGGAAACGTTCTACAACTGAATATGTTGGAGCACAAACATACAAGTTTGAAGCTGAAGATATTGACTTCACTGGAATCATTGGAGCTGGACTTTCTGGAACCACTACTGAAGCTGGTGCAATTGTTACCAAGCCTGGATTCAACGCTTCTGGAGATAAGTTTGTCTCTTATATGTATAAGAGAGGAAATACTCTCAAGTTCGAAATCATTTCCGATGTTGCAAAGACTGTCACTTTGAAGGCTGGTATGTCTCAAGAGATTGAAAACTATTCTTACAATAAAGACAATTATCAAATCATGGCCAACGGAAAGGTTTTGGATTATGGAACCATCACTTTCAGTAATGTTCCTGCAAGAGTTGGTGATACTACTGATCCTGAACCTTTCAAGGAATTTACATTGGGAACTGTTGATCTCAAGGTTGGAAATAATGAATTTACATTTATGACCAATAACTCTGATGATATCAGCGGTACTACAATGGCTGCTCATGCACCCTTGCTCGATTATATTGCTTTGAGCGGCGATGACTTTGTTGCTGAGTGGGACAATGTCAAAGGTTATCCTGTCAAGAACTACTAAAAAACGGAAGAAATTCTTATGATGATAAAAAAACTATGGAAAAAGAATAGCTTCAAAATCTGGTCTATAACTTCCGGTGTTTTGTTAGCTACTGTAATAGCTGTACCTATCGTATTGAATACAGCTTTGGCCGATGTTTTGGACTTTGCTTTGGGTGGAGCTGATCCTATCTTTAAAGAAGGTGAACAGTCAGCTTATGTGAAGTCTTATAACAGTAAAGACGAAAGCAAAGCTAATGCTGACGATGTTAACGTTAAATTGAATGAAGAAGGAATGGTCTTGTTGAAAAACGAGAACAATGCCTTGCCTTTAGCCAAAGGTTCTAAAATTTCTGTCTTTGGAAAGAATTCTGACAACATCGCAATCGGTGGATCTGGTTCAGGTGCTGCTAGTGGAGATTTTATCGGTGTTAACGAATCTTTAAGAAATGCTGGATTTGAAGTCAACCCAACACTTGAAAATTTCTATCACGATAACAAACTCTCAGGAGAAGGACGTTCTTCAGCTTCTGGCGATTTGGATTCAGGAAAACCAGTCACATTGAAAACTGGTGAAACTCCTCAGTCTTCTTATACAAATGAAGTAAAAGATAGTTACAAGAATTATCAAGATGCTGCTGTTATAGTTCTTACTAGAATCGGTGGAGAGGGTATGGATCTTCCTATGACCATGAATGGTGTGGAAGGCGCTAGAAAGAGCGATGACCACTATCTTCAATTAGACAAGAACGAAGAAGATTTGATCGTTGCAGTAACCAATGGCGGATTTAAAAAAGTCATCGTCGTAATCAACTCTGGATCTGCTATGGAATTGGGATTCTTAGAAGAAAATTCTAAATATGTCACTCAAAAAGGATATACGATTGATCCATCTAAGATTGATGCTGCTATTTCTATTGGATACCCAGGAAATTCTGGATGCAAAGCTTTAGGTGAAATCATTGCCGGAGATGTAAATCCTAGTGGAAAGACTGTCGATACTTATGCTACTGATTTCAAGAAAATGCCTTCTTGGAAAAACTTTTCTGTAAATAACGATTTTGATACTGAAGGTGGACTTGGTGACCAATATATGATTGGTGATCAAGCTAAGCTCTACTATTTTGCTGATTATGAAGAAGGTGAGTATGTAGGATATCGTTATTATGAGACACGTGCTTTTACTGATGGTAACGAGTGGTACGATGACAATGTAGTATATCCTTTCGGATATGGGTTGAGTTATACGACATTTTCATGGAGTGTCGTTACAACAGTTCCTTCTACACTTGATCCAACTAATGAATTTACTGTTGAAGTTGAGGTAAAAAATGAAGGAAGTGTCGCAGGTAAAGACGTAGTAGAAGTTTATGCTAAAGCTCCTTATAAAACTGGTGAAATCGAAAAGCCTTATGAGATATTGATTGGATATGCCAAGACTGGCTTATTAGAGCCTGGTGCTAGTGAAAAAGTATCGATCGATATCAATCCTTACTACATGGCTTCATATGACTATAATGATGCTAACAATAATGGATTTAAAGGTTATGAATTGGATGCTGGAACTTATTCATTGAGTTTCAACAAGAATTCACATGAAAGCATAAGATCATTCGATATGGAATTGGCTGATAATTATCAATATGCTGAAGATCCTGTGACTGGCACTGAAGTCAAGAATCTTTATACTGATAATGAAGATGCATCATTTAATAGTGATTATCAATTGAAGACTATTCTTTCTAGAAAAGACTGGGAAGGGACATTCCCATCTCCCAGAACTCAAGAAGAAAGAACTGTCAGTCAAGACTTTATAGACAAATTGGATGATAAATCTACTAATAATCCTAACGATTACGATAATGATCCTCAATTTGATTATCCTACAGTAGATGACACCAAGTTATATACAATTTATGATTTATTGTATAAGGATAATCTTGATGCCGATGGTAATTATGTAGTCGATGAAGAAGGAAATAAAGTTCGCGGCGAATGGGTTGGAGAAGTCTCATTTGATGATGAGAGATGGGACAGATTGTTGGATCAAATGAACTTGGCAGAAGTTGCCAATATGTATAATACAGCTGCTTATAAGATTGCAGGTGTTGATAGTGTTGGTCTTCCTGTTGTGACTTGTGCTGATGGTCCTGTCGGTTGGACTAGCTTCATCAATCCTGGTTTGTTTGAGAAGACTGCATCATATTCTTGTGGTGTAACTGTCGCATCCACTTGGAATGATGAACTCATTTCTGAATTTGGTGCTGCTGTCGGTGAAGAGGGATTGATTGGAAATGGATCTACTCCTTACACTGGATGGTACGCTCCTGCTATGAATATTCATAGGTCTCCATTCGGAGGAAGAAACTTCGAATACTTCTCAGAAGATCCTCTTCTTTCTGGAAAGGTTGGAGCTGCTGAAGTGAGAGGTTGCAGAAGTAAAGGATTAGTAACATTTGTCAAACACTTCGCTGCTAATGAACAAGAGACGCATCGTTCTATTTCCGGTGATTGTTCTTGGATTACTGAGCAAGCTTTGAGAGAAATCTATTTGAGACCTTTCGAAATCACAGTCAAGGAAGGAAAGACATTGGGAATGATGTCATCTTTCAACAGAATCGGAACTCGTTGGACTGGTGGTGATTATCGTTTGTTGACTACTATCCTTAGAGATGAGTGGGGATTCAATGGAGCTGTCATCTGTGACTTCAACACAATTCCTACTTATATGGATGCAAGACAAGAAGCATATGCAGGTGGTGATTTGAATTTGGCTACTATGGCTTCATCAGCTTGGAATTATGATGAATCCAGCATAGGCGATCAATTGGTCTTGAGAAGAGTCTTGAAGGATGTCTGCTACAGCATTGTCAATGCAAACTCCATGCAAGGTACTGTAATTGGTCAAACTGCTCCTAAGTGGTTCTGGATCAACTATGCATATATCTTTGGAATGTTAGGTGTCATCTTAGTTTGGGGTGGAATTGTAATCACCTTAGATATTAAAAAGATAAAAGCTGAAGAAAAAGCCGAATCAGACAGCAAATAATAATTAGTCTTATGCTATAAAGTCATCCGTTTTATGCGGGTGACTTTTTCTATATATCAATTTTTTTGAATTGGATTTGATTTTCATCACTTTATAGATATCGCTTTTTGAATTTGGTTATTCTTTTTTTAGAAATTTAGTCTTAAACTAGATGTGTTTTTATATTTAGGTGATTTACTAAAAATGAACATATTTAAGGTTTTTAAAAGAAATAAAGATATTGTCAAATTAGCAGTTCCTGTATTTTTGGAACTGATATTGAGTGTAGCCATGGGCTATATAAATCAATTTATGCTAGCTGGAATTCCAATAGCTTCTAATGCTGTAAGTCAAGCAAATCAAATATCCAATATCTTTATCGTTTCTTTCTCTGTCTTTTCGACTTCTTCTTTAATATTGATAACTCAATTGAAAGGAAGTGGAAACAATGAATTATTGAATAAAGTATATTCATTGTCTTTTTGGGTTAACTTTATTTTAGGAGTAGTTGTCAGTTCATTGTTGATTGGATTAGCTGATCCTTTGTTTAGGATGATGCAAGTAAAAGATAATGTTTTCCCTTATGCAGTCATGTATCAATATGTGAGTGGTGCATCGATAATATTTTTGGCTTTGAATCAAGTACTGTCTTCTTTCTTAAGAGCTAACAAGAAAATGACACAACCTATGCTGATAGCTGTGATTACAAATGTTGTTGATGCTATAGGTGTCGCAATAACATTGTGGGCTTTTCCTGATGGAACTTTAGATCCCATTCAAAAAATGATAGGGGTAGGATTATCTACTTTGATATCTAGATTTGTCGGATTTATTCTTTCTTTAGTATTCTACGTTAAGTATGTATCTATTTCTTTGTCATTCAAAGGAATAAGACCTTTTCCAAAACAATTGTTCAATAGACTTTTGACTATTGGGTTACCTACAGCAGGAGAGACTTTATCTTATAACTTCTCTCAATTAGTCTTGATGATAATAGTTAATTTGTCTGTCTCAGTTTTAATGCAAAATCTAAGAAACTATATCATGACTTTCACTTCCATCATCTATTTGTTTGCTAGTGGAACTGCTACTGCTATGCAAGTTGTCGAAGGAACATTAGTAGGTGAAGGCAAGAAAGATGAGACGGAGAGACTAGTCAAAGATATAGGTGTTATGGCTAGGACTGTGTCACTCGTAATGTCTTTGCTAATAACTGCTATAGCCTATTTTGTCTTTAAGTATTTGATGGGAGAAGCCATAGCTGATCCTTCTATCAATACAGAAGGATTTACACAAGACTATATAGGATGGGTCGCTGTTTATTGTATGTTGATAGATATAGTATTGGATCAAGGAAGAGCTACTAACCTAGTCTATGTCAAAGGATTAGAAACAGCAGGTGATATATCATTTCCTGTTTTGACTTCAATCTTTACAAGTTGGGCTTTGACTGTTGGAGTATCAGCTTTATTATGCATTGTCTTTAAATTAGGAATATACGGAGCTTTTATCGGTGCCTGTTTGGATGAATGTGTTAGAGGAATAATATTTGAAATTAGATGGAAGTTAGGCAAGTGGAAGAATAAGACTTTAGTCAAAAATATCTAAAATCAATCATTTGATTTACTAATAGAGTATCTAGTAAAAACGAAAACGTAGGTCGCCTTTTGAAAGTGCTTTTATTACTTTTTCTTAAGAAATTCTTTATACTTTAAGCGTTGTGTTTTTTGTGTGAGTTTGAGATTAGCAAAGCTATTCTTAAATTCAAAAATGCTTATTATTGAAATATTAGAAAAGGATTCTTTTTAGAACAATTTTTTGCGTTTGATAATATGCATTTGTCGAGACTATAACCACTTTTAATTTACCTAAAGGAAAAATCAAAGAAAATGAAAAAGAATCGTAAATTTCTCAGCTTATTTCTATCCGTTTTATCTTGTGCAACTTTAGTATCTTGTGGAGAAGGCAATAAAACTAGTGCTCCATCTAATACTGGTAATGTTACTACACCTTCTACTCCCTCTATACCTTCTACACCTTCCACTCCCTCAGCTCCTTCCAGCAAGCCTAGCACAGATGAAAATAATTCATCTAAAAATGAAGATGAGAAGAAGATTTATACAATAGCTGAATTGATAGCTATGATGCCTAGTGATGGTAGTGCCACAACTGAAAGATACTATGTTAAAGCTGAAATTAAATCTATCGATAATGCTGATTATGGTGCTATGACTATCAAAGATCCAACAGGAACATTGTCCGTTTATGGTACATATAGTTCTGATGGTGTAAAGAGATACAGTGAATTAGATGAGAAACCTGTAAAAGGTGATACAGTCTTACTTTATGGAACAATTCAAAACTACAAAAACAAAACTCCTGAAATAAAGATCGGATGGATTATTGAATTTACAAAAGGAACTCCTACTTGGAGTGAAGATGACTACACAGAAATGACTATAGGTGAAGCTAGAGAAGCTGCTGTAGATTCTTTGGTTAAGGTTACAGGTGTAGTCTCTAGAATCACATTTGCTAATGGAATGAAGCCTAATGGATTCATAATCGTCGGTGATAATAGCTCCATATATGTCTATGATAACCAGATTGCTATAACAGTTGCCATAGGAAACAAGATTACTCTTTTAGCTAAGAAGACAATGTTTATTGCTTCTAAAGAAGCTAGTTCTGCCAAAAAGTTTGGATATAAAGGAGCCTGTCAATTGGTCGATGGACATCTATTATCCAATGATGAAGCGACTAATGATTTGGATTTGTCATTCGCTCAAGAAAAGACAGTCAAAGAAGTTATTGAAACTTCTCCTTCTGACAACATTACTTCCTTGATTTATCATAGCAATGCACTCATCAAGAGAGTTCAAAAAGAAGGACAGAACTTTGTTAATTATTACATCGATGATTTAGATGGTAAGACAGGAAGCTATGTTTATACTGCATGTGATGGTAAAGATTTTGCTTGGATGGATCAATATGATGGAAAGATATGTTCTGTTTATTACACAGCCTTAAATGCAAAATCAACTTCTACTGGAGTTTTATTTAGATTCCTCCCTATCAAGATTGAAGATAACAATAATTATCAATTCGATAAAGCAGAAGCTCCTAAGTTTGCTGTCGAATATTATGGATTAGAGCAATTTGATACAGTCTATAGTGCAGACCCTGAGAAAGAAATGCTCACTTCAGTAACATCTGATTTATTGAACTTTGGAACAGCTACTTTGTCTTATTCTTCTAACAATACTGCTTTAGCTTATTTTGAAAAAGGCGAGGATGGTAAGGTTATATTCCATATTAATAGTGGAACTGAAGGAACAGCAACCATTACTGTCACTGGTCATTTGGATGGTCAAACAGACTTTTCTAAGACTATGAATATAAAGATTACTAAGCCTGTTGATGTGAGTTTGGCAGTTAATGTTAAAGCTGCAATTGATGCTAGTAAAGGTACTGAATTATTAGTCAAAGGTGTCATAGGACCTTCTTTAGTAAACAAGAACGGATTCTACTTGATAGATGAGACCGGAAGCTTAGCAGTAGTTATGAATTCAACGGATGAATTCAATGGACTTCAAATAGGTCAAACAGTTTATATCAAAGGAAAGAGAGATTTGTTTGCTAGCGCCCGTAATGGTACTCCTTCCTATTTTGAGTCTTGCATGACTGGTTGTCAAATAGTTAAAAATGAGTTTGGAAATGTGGATTATTCAACAGCCTCGTTTATTAAAAGCAAGACCTTAGCTGATTTGATAGCTTTACCTGTTGCTGATAATTCTCATACTGCCGAGGTATATGTTATTACTGCCGGTTTGAAATTTGTTTCAACCAAAAATTATTCAAATGCCTATTTAAAGGATGGCGATAGTGAAATGCGTCTTTATTGCACTAATGCTGCAGGCCAGTATCAATGGATAAAATCCTATGTAGATGATACTAAGACCTACACTATGGAAGTTGCTGTCTGTAATTGGAATAACAAAAATTATTATACAGCTTGTCTCTTATCAATCACTGATTCTAATGGAAACAAGGTGATGAATACCTTAAACTTCAATAGTTAATTATAAGTTGTATATTTAAAGGAAATAAGAGCTCAGCCGTAATTTCGGCTGAGTTTTTATTTTTGTCTCTATAAATTTTTAATAATCTTAATCGGCTTGCTCTTCAATGCTTTGATACAAGTAATCAATGAGGTTATAAGTCCTATTCCGATTATCACTGCCAGTAATAATCCGATATTGAATATATTGAAAGTGAAATAGTTGAGCATAATCCAATTATTCAAAATTGGGAATATTATTCCTAATGTGATTAAATCAAATAAAAATATAATCGAGGAAATCAATAAAGAATCAGTTATAGTCAGTTGAATAATTCCTAATTTTGTACATCCCATAGACCTTAATATTCCAGCTCTGATTTCATTCTTTTTAGTGTTGGCGAAGCACAAATTTATAATCATTAGAATAGCTATAGTTAATAAAGCGCATATGATTATAGTAATTACATTTCCTGTGTTTCCATCTCTGAAATTAGTCAAAGTATCGTATGAATAATAGTTGTTAATTATAACGGCATAGTAATTAAGGCCATTATCATCTTTGACATTTAATGATTGGATAAATCTTAAATCCTTATTTATGTCACCTGATAAACGATAGATATATGTATAAGAGGGGTTAGGCTCTTTGTAAACTTCTTCTTGATATCCAGCTTTTAGATAAGGATAGCAACAAATTGAGCTTCCTTTTAATAACTCTTTGCAGTCCTTATTGAGATTAGTGCTTGTATTTAATAGGATAGATGGCAAGTCATCAATTTTAAATACACCAGTAATCTTATATCCACATAGGGTCTTGCCTATTAATTCATCATAATTCTTTGATCCCTCAAATGTATTTTTCCCATCTCCATAATCAAATGTATATATATGCGCATATTTGATTAAGCCGTAAGCTAATGTATCGGGCAAGGCAATTTCATTATAATTCTGAGGAAGTCTACTATTCTCAGTAGCTTTTTCAAATCCTATATAAGAAAGATCGATATCAGGATCTAATTCTATTGCTTCTTGACTTTGTGAAGATGAGTCTTTAAGTACGTATTTAGTTAAACTGTCCAAATTAGATGAACTCGTTCCAAATGCTTGTAAATAACCACCTTTCATTCTTGTCATTTGGAATACATTTTTAGTATTTGAATTTAATTTTTCTTTCTGCTCTGTATTAGGAGTTATAGAAGTATCTACGAAATTACCATCTGGAGAATACCCTTGAAATCTTGTCTCTAAAAAAGCCATTCTTGATGTTGTTTGATATTGCTTATCTAAAAAGATTTTGTTTTGATCGGCATTGATTATGGATAAGAACAATGTCATTGCAACGGTTGAAATAATTGTTATGAATAAAGATGTGAATAATCTAATCTTTGATTTGGCAATAGATTGTAGACTCAACTTAAAACTATTTTTTATTGATAATAACCCATGGTTTTTATCTTTAGTCTCTTTATTGCTTTTATCTTTAGAGATAGCTGAATCGATGTTATTTAAGCCTTCATTATTTGTTATTTTGTAAATATTACCTGCTTCTAATTCGATTGTAGAAATAGCGTATTTGGAAAAGAAATCTAAATCATGAGTTGAAACGATTATCAATTTCTCTTTTGATAATTCACCGAGCAATTTAGCTAAATCTGTTGCGTTAGATTTATCTAATGAAGAGGTTGGCTCATCCAAACATAATATATCTGGATCTTTAATTAGTGTTCTAGCTATTGCTATTCTTTGCTTTTGACCTCCAGATAATTCGTTTGGATGTCTAGATAACAATTTATCCAATGATTCAGATTTATCGGGAAGATTTACTTTTTTTAATATCTCCTCAACTACTGACTTATCATAATGTGATTTAGCTAAATCAAAAGCTAAAGATAGATTATCTTTAATAGATAATTCGTTGATGAGATTTAAATCCTGAAAAACTATTCCGACATTTTTATTTCTATAATTGTCATAATTTGATTTATTTATTTTAGTTCCTTTAAATAATAAATCACCAGATGTTTGTGAATCTAGCCCGGATAATATATTGAGTAGAGTTGTTTTACCGGATCCACTTCTTCCGGTAATCAAATATAGACCTGTTTCATTGAAAGAGTAAGAAAAGGAATTTAAGGCTATGGAATCACTTTTTTTATATTGCTTTGTTAAATTTTTTACTTCTAACATAATGCAAGGCCCCTTTCTGTAATTATTTTAAATTATGATACTCACGTAAACCATTAATAGAAATATTATCTGCATAAGTAATTACTTTTTTATTCATGTATTCATAGCAAACAGCGACAGATGTAGCAAACCAGTTTTCTGATATTTGAATATCTTTATAACCATATGGTCTTATTATTGTATCGTCAACATCAGATAAGCTCCATGCAGCAGCATCATTGTTGAAACACATCTTTTTGTTATAGCGGCACCTAATTATCCTTGAGGTATTGTTTGTGACTCTTATGCTCCATGTGGCTCCGTTTTTACCTAAAGGACTTAAGGATAGATATTCATAAGCATAATCTCTAGAAGTGTCTGATGTTACAAAGCTGTTTAAAAATGAATAAACCAAATTGCTAAATATTGTTCCTCCATTGTGTTTTAATGATCCAAAGGTGGCAATTCCACAAACATAACCAGATTTATTATTTGAACCGTTAAACAGAGGTGAACCGCTTTGTCCACCCATAACATCTAAATCAAAATTATATAAAAAATCACCCTCCTTTTTTATAAGCTTTCCTGATACTTCCCACATAGTTCCTTCGGGTTTATCTCCAGGATAGCCACAAGTATAAATTGAAGCGTTGTCTTGGTACCAATTTCCGATTTTTCCATACCACCCAGTCTTATTTCCTATATTTCTATCTAATTTAACTGCTGCCCAATCTTGAGGAAACCCGGGCTCGATATAATAAGCTGATTCAATACTAACTTCTTCTGCCACTGCGTAATATTGATAAGCTGAGCCTTTTTGTATATCGGCATAAGATTCAGCACCAAAGAAAAATTCTATTTTGCTAGCAAACCTAGGATTGTCGGTGTTATCCTCATAATCTCCTGAATTAGTTACATCTCCATAAACACAATGCCCGGCAGTGACTGCCAAGTTCCACCCTTCAAGAAAGGCTGATCCTATAAATTTACGTGTATCATAAGATTTTGTTTTTTGGTTGTATACATTGTTATATGTGATTAAAATGAATGCAGTAGGCAAATACGAAGAACTTTTTGGGTCATTTACTTTTGTTCTGTTATCAGAACCTATAATTGATGCTAAATTTAAGTTGTTCTCAATTTCAAATGACAAAGGATTGTCGTTAGCATTTTCACTATATTGCCTTTGATTATAATGGTTGTAATCGAAATATTCGCATGCTTTAGGCTTATAGCGTGTGCTCAAATCTTCAGTGACAATATTTGATCCTTCTTGTAGTTCTAACAATCTTCCAAACGGATAGTCATGCGAACCAGTTGGCATAGGTGTACTTGCACTTCTTAATAAGTTTTTGTCGCTAATAAATTGATTTTGCTGATTGATAGTATTGGCTTGGCAAAAAGGCAGGATTAAAACTAATAAACAATGACGATATCTAGAACTTTGTTTCTTTATCATTTGAAATCTCCTTGTTAAATACAATTTTTATTGTACTAAATTGCCAAAGTATAAACAAGTCGTTGTGTTTAGTAAAATAAAGATGTTTGATGAAAAAGATATAGTTGTTGATTTCTATATGCACGACAAGGAATCAGGTACATATCTAGATGATCTTGGCTATCATCCTAATCCCACGACGCTATCATTAACAACAAAATATATGTTCAAGGAAAGGTCGCAAACGGGCAATTCACGTATATCATCTATGTCTCAGGAAATCTCATCATAAGATGAAGAAAAGGATTGGAAGAAATAATTCAAACTCCACATCCTTCATTAATCAGTGGAAAAGATTCCAAGGTGAAAATGGTCAGAATGGTAGATATTCGGAATGGTAAGATTCATAGTTGTGATGATAGAAGTGGGCATTTCAAGCCACTCCTTTTTGTATGTGTAAGAAATAAGTTCTTTGAATAACGCTAATCCCATTTTTATTACCCACTTTAATTGCTTACATTTATTATACAAAAAAGTGAGCAATAAAGCAGTAAAAAGTGAGCAATAAAACAGCGAAAAGTGAGCAATAAAACATAGGTCCCAGTTAATCAATTCCGTCTTCCAACCTTATTTGAAGTAAGTCACGCTTCTTTTAATCCCCAACTTTATTACCAGCCAAATATTATTGGAAGTTGGGAATAAAACAGATTGCCCGCACAGGTATTTTTTAAATCAGAGGCTGCTGCCTAATAAAAAAATCCATTGATGCGTTTGTTCTCTAGAACCCCTAAGGAAATCCTGCGGATTGCAAGCCATTTTAGCAGTATTTTATATCCCAATGGCCGATTTTCGCTTCCGGCAGAGAAAATCGATTCAATCATATCTCCAAAGATTTTTGGATGGTTCCAAGGATAACCTGAAATATTCCCCCAAACTAGCTTGACTGAATATTTGAGTGGTCGATATCTCGTTTTGGTCCTTTTAACCGCTTTTCGGCAGGAAAAAAGAGAGGTTCATCGCCTCTCCGTTATCTAAAATGTGCCAATTTTCAGGCACTTTTCCTCGTCAGTGCAACTATAGTCTCAACATGCATCGTCCCCACTTGAAATACATGTTTACGGAACCGAGGTGGGCTACGGAATAGACATGTCCACTGACGTGTGATTTTTCATATGTCTACTGGATGGTGAATACGAGGTAAGTCGTATCGGATACGCAATCAAATACATTCGATTTGCTCGTTTTGAGCTGATTATCTGAACCTGTATTTGCCTTTGCCTTTGCCTTTCACCTGCTCCACCACATTTAGATTTTGGAGGTAGCTGATGTAATTAGTGCTAGCCGACTTCGAGGCGTTGAGGTAAGACACGATGTCCGCCCGGCTGAACTCTTCGTTGAAGAAACGATCAAAGATGGCGGTCAGCGTTTTCCTGATGGAATTGGAATACGTTGATCTGTTGATGATGCCTATTGCGTCCACGCTATTAATCTTTATCCTCTCGCCACCAAAGTCCAAATTTTGGTCTTTCGAGGTAGTTTTTTGGCCTTCAAAGTCCAAATTTTGGTCTTTCGTAGCCAAATCCATTGCCCTATAGGAATATTGAAGGTACTTCGTGCTTATCGGTATCATGACGGATGTGATGTCGATGTTCTCGTCGTATTCCTGATAATGGATGCCATCGCTTCCGTTCTCAACCATGGCGCGTTTCGCTTTGCCGACCCCAGAGCCGAAAGACTCGATAAGATCGAGAGATCTGAACATCTCACGGATAGAGGGATTCTCATACATCCTGTTTGGGAAGGAATCTTTCGTGTTTAGGTCTTGTATTGTTATTGGTGGAATCGGCTTGTTGTAGTTGGTTATCACAATGGAGTCATCATAGACATATACTTGGACGCTTCTAGGGTTTTCGTAGTTCTTATGCACGATGGCATTCGTCAAAAGCTCTTCGACCGCGGAATACGGGTAATTGTATATGGTCTCGCTTTTGAGGTCGTCTTTCACGCGGAGAGTCAGGGATTTATTTAATCGACATCCATTCATACCACCGCTTCACAGCGTGGCATACGGCTTAGAAGCTATGAGCTTGTAGTCATCGTCGTGCGTATAGAAATACTCCATGAGCCAATAGATCCCGTTTGTCCATTTTCTAAGCTTTTCGGATAGCAGCTTTCTCGTTATCGGCATGACCTGGAAGACGCTGATGTATTTGTGCTTTGAGTAATAGCATTTCACGATTTTCGGAGTCTTGAACGCCTCAGGCAAAAGCAATATCGTTCCGCAGTATTTCCCCTTGATTCCCATGTCTATCGTATCGGAGACCGTGATTGCCTCCTTTTTGTTAAAGGCGTATTCCGCGGTGGACCAAAGAAGGGAGTTCAGGAAGAGCCATCCTGTGGTTGATTCACTTACTTCCACTTCCGGAGAGACCAGCATCATGTATTCGTTGCGTCGGTTCGCCTTCCTGCCCCATCCGATGTCGCGCTCAGGCATCAGATAGTCGCTTGCGCCAATGGTGCATAGCTTCCAAAAAGGCAATTCGTCCGTCGGCTTGAAGACTAATGTCGTTATCGGCTTCATGTCATTTGGCAGGACATTCTTCTTCAACTTCAGGCTGAAAGCAGGCTCTTCACCTAGAACGGCTTTGTAATGCTCAAGGAGCTTTTGGTGCCTTTTGCTTTCCATATCATTCTCCAGCATTGTTGGAAACGTCTTTTAGGTAATAGCCACCCGTTTTCCTGGAGCCCCTCAATTCGATGTACTTGCCCAATTCCCTTCGTATCGAATTTCTTACCATATTCAAAGTAATCCTTTTGTCGTCAGCGGATAAAATCTCATAGATCTTATCAGCCTTTATTCCCGGATTGCTTTTCACCGTTCTTATGATGGACAACCCCAAATCATTTATTTCGTCATTTATTTCGTCATTTATTTCGTCATTGTAATTTAGGTTTGGGAGATACACGATGAAGAAGTTCTCGCTGTCATAAAACTCGGGTTCCTTGCCGGTGCCTTTGTAGGCATTCAGGGTTCTAGGTATTCCCGTCCCATAATTCTCAATCAAGCCTAGTTTATCAAGCAGATGGACCAACCTCTCATTTCTGTAGGTCTGCACCCCTTTCAGCATGTCCTCTAGCGTCGTCTTGTACAACCCGCCAGGGCTTGTGATCTTCGCCTTGTCCTTGTAGAACTCGACCTTGATGTTCGACCTGATGAAATAGTTCGTGTGGCAGAAGGCGTTCAGGATGATCTCGCGTAAAGAGTTTCCTGGATATGAGGGCGTCTCGATTCTTTTCCATGAGACTCTGTCGATGACCGCAGAGACGTCATTCATCCTCTCGGCTTGCTCTTGGGTATCCAATAGGGCTTTGAGCAGAGAGCCTTCGAACGTCTTCTTGAGCTTGAAGTTCATTTGACCGTCGTATTCGGCGACCTTCACGCACACGGGCGACTCATCCGAAAGAAGCAAGCCGAGGTTGGTGTATGCCCCGTTCGCTCTTCTTAATCCAAGGGTGACCATCTGCTTGTTGCCGAAATCAATCTCGTGCTCATCGCAGAACTTGCTCAAGAAGCGGAAGGTCAGATCCTGGTTGTCGCTGATGTCGCTCTCGTAGTCATAGGCCTTGGAATCCATGATCATCTTGAGGATCTCGTCCTCGCTGCATTTTCGGATGGATGTCCCAACCCTTTTGTACACGCCGCTCGGCTTTGGGCCTTTTTCCCTGAGGTAATATGGTTTGTTGTTTCCTTCTTCGACGTCAATCTCAAGCACACCATCCTCGTCGAAATCGAAGGTGACGAGGTTCGACGGAAGAGGATAGAACGCCTCCTGGAGCCATGATGCCAGTTTCAGGGCAAGAGCGTCCCTGTTCTCCTCAAGAAACGATTCATTGATCGTTCCATCGTCGTTCACCCCGACGTAGATCTTCCCGCCTTTTGTATTCAGAAAAGCAATGATTTCATTTTTAACCTCGTCGATCAGTTTGCTCTTCAATTCAACGACATTTGATTCATGAAACATAGGCGTCACGCTCCTTTTTATTTAGTCATTTAGCAATTTAATTATATTTTAGTTGACTAAATATTTCAATTCTTCCGTGAAAAATAAAGCAGATTTGTATTATAAATGTCTCTTCATCACAACATTCGTGAGAATCCATAAAGTGCAAGAATGTCCTCGACAATTGCCTTTTCTTTACTCTGAAAAGTGAAGAATAAAGTGAAGAATAAAAGCCCAAATATTCCATAGCTCAAAAAGAAATTTCCGAAAATCTTTAATCTTTTCAACCAAACAAAACCATAGAAAAAGTCCCCACTACGGAGACTTGTTCACATGTTTAGTTTCTCTTGAATAACAACATGATGTTGCATTCGTCGATGATGTTGGATTGGCATAGTGCCCATCCATCCTTTGCCATCTCGTTGCATTCCTCAGTGATCCTCATCTGGGGCACCTCAGATTCCAACGGGGTGAGATACTGCTAATCGATCTGTATTCTGTCTTCATTCTCGTATCCTCCGGTGCTCACGCTGATGGCGACGTGAACCTTCTTATGAAAAACCTTCCTTCTTTCCCCCGATGGGCCCTTCTCGAAAATGCAATGGTCACAATCGCAGTCGAACTCTCCGATCCTCATTGCTTTCGGGACATCGAAATTCCCGATGAAGTCCCTGTGGTCCAGCTCTGATTTGAAGACGAAGTTCAATCGGTGCGAGTCAGGCTTTCGAGCACTTTTCGTCCTAATTTCTCATATCCACCAATCGATACTATATTGCCGTACTGAATGGTCGGACGGTAGATATGGTTCCTCATACTAGTAAAAGCCGCTTTCCTTTGCTTTTGGAAGAATCAAGACTGATTTTTAGTAAGAAAAAGAGAGGCCCATCGCCTCTCCGTTATCTAAAATGTGCCGATTTTGACGTTATTTCAGGCCTTTTTATCCGTTTTTCCTCGTCAGTGAAACTATAGTCTCAACATGCATAGTTTGAACACAAGGAACATGACCATACATACGATGAACTGTATAGAAGGAACATATCTACTGGAAGCAGTTTTCGAGAGGTCTACTGGAAGCTTCAATCGACCACTGTAGCATAAGGAGACATATCATTGAATTCTCTTTACTATAATTTGGCCAATGGTCTTGATGCAATTGGCTTGTAATCTTACTCATGCGTGAGGAAACACATCATAATCCTATTGATACCGTCATTTCCTTTCTCAAACTTCTTAAGCAACAATTTTCTCATTATCGTTACAGCAATGTATTATGTTCTGTATGATTTCTTTTAAACACGCCATCACTTGCACGAGTGTTTCCTTAACATTCAACAAGTCCAGGATTGCCCAAATCGACTTATATTTTGAATAATTTATCCGACTTGGATAACGTTAATATTTCTTCACCTTCTTTTATTCCTATCTGAGATAATCGATCATTGAGAATTGGAATAATCAACTGATAACCGGTATCTCTTGAAGTTTGAATTATAGGTTCAAGAGTCTTTAAATCAACATTCTCCATCATATCCTGAACGAGAAAGCGAGGCATTTCACGTTTAAGATAATCGTATTGAGCAAATAAAGCAAACGCTAAACAAGAAGCTACCGCCTTACTGTCTCCAGAACCTTTTTTACCACCTTTTACTGAGATAGGAAAACCGGTGTCATTAAATGATAAGCCATCCTTTTCCTTCATGATGAGGGATTCATACTTGATGAATAAGGCGTTTATTTTGTCCTTAACATCAGAGTAATAGTTTCTATTATTATCAATTATCTTTAATTTTTCCTCTAAATCTCTAATCTTGATAGAATTTTCATTGTATTTCTTATAGTCGAATTCCTTTTTATTTTTTCTATCTCTTAGCGCTAATACATCCTCGTATCTTTGATTGAGATTGGAATTCAAACCATATTTGTATTCAACCATGTTGGAAGTGATTTTATTTCTTACTTTAGAAAGCTCAGAATTAATTACTTTTAATCCATTTTTACATTCATCCAATTTTGATTGATATCTATCGATTCTATTATGGACCATGGAATCATGGAAGTAGACCATCTCATCAAAACTGACGCTGAGATCTTTAAGAAATGTGATTCCGTCATCGTAAAGAAGCCTCAAGGATTCTTTATCAATAACAGAAAGATTCTTTTGCTCAGATTTTATCTTCTCTTGCCAAATTGAAACTCTTAATTCTAACTCGTTCTTCTTCTTTGAAAGAGTATTTTCCTCATCCAAAAGTACTGCATTTTCATTATCTTTATCAAAATCTTTGATTGCTTCAGCTGATTTCATCTCATTATTTAACTTTATAATCTCTAAATCATCCTTGTTAATTGAAGGTAATAAGTCATCTATTTTCTTTAATGAATATTTCTTAAGAATTTTTGAATTTTCTGTAATCAAAGTATCAAAAGATTCTTTGATTTTGAAATATCCACTTCCATCTTCAATGCCAAATAGAAAATCATAGATACTTTTATATTTTATGTTTTCACAAAAATTATCATTGAATTTAAGCATCTTTTCAGCAGCAATATCAACTCTCATAAAGAATGGTATTACATCTCTAAAAGAAACTTTATCTTCTTTACAATCAGGCATAAATAATTTTTTTAATTCTTTATTGTAACTTTTCGCATTCATCTTACTATTATCGATATAGCAAGAACCTTTTTCAAACAAATCACGCCTTAAAATATGAAATGATCCTTCTTCACTTTGAACATAGAGAGTTGCATATACTTTCTTTTCATCCAAAAAAGTTTTTATCTCAGTATTAGGAATAGAATCGCTATCCTTATATAAATAAGTTATTGTCTTTGAGCCTAAGCAAAGATTGATAATTTTAGCAAAGGTAGTCTTACCAATATTATTACCTGATTCTTTCTCTCCTTTATCAACAATAAAAGAAGGGCCATTAAGATTGAATTTAACATCTCTTATCGTTTCATTATCCACTTCAGAGATTATGGTCAATCTGACTAATCGCATAGTTCATAACCCCCTTTTGCTTTTCTTATCTTATTCATTAATAGCAACCAATCAAGAGAATAGAAATACAATAACTGATTATCGCTTATCTCAGTTTCAAAAAAATGAAGATTCTCAAGCGAATCGCAACCATGTTTCTTCATATGTGAATATAGCCTTGCTGATGTATAGTATATCGACCTGTTAGGTGCACTATCGAAATCAATTATCATTCTTCACCATCGACTTTCAATAATATTCTACATTTATAAAAAGCATAGATGACTAAAGCAAGCGAATAAATTGGTATAGATTCTTCATCACAACTTTCAATACTAGAATTTGACACATAAATGGATACTTTTGCTCTAATCCAGTATAGGATATCACCCGAATTTTCTTTTATTTTATCTTCATCGTTAATACCAATTCTATGTTCTCTTAAATATTCGAAATAATAGCTGTTTATGATATTTAGAAATCTTTGCTTTATTGCCAAGTCTAATTCAGACATTGTTGTTAAAGCAGTTTCTATAGCATCATAATAATCATAAAAGAGATTTTCAATTTCCTCTTTAGTGTTTGCATCAATGTTGTTTTTGAAAATTTTGTCTTCGATACTATATGGTTTTAGGTGGCTTTCGTATTTAGCACCGGATTCAATTTTTATAATTTCCTTGATTATTGAGGAAAAAGTATTTGGTCGAGCTGATATTTTTCTACTGGTTTTTACATTTTTTCTATAATTGCTATATTGACAAGCAAAGAAATCATATAAACATTTATATAAACTGACACAATCTTTGTTTTCACAAAAAACTAATGAGGGCACATCAAAAGAATGACGATTTTGATATAGCTCATTCAGTTTATATTCAATATCATTTATATTTAATTAAGACTTTCCCAACCAATAGGACTATA
>ENA-OOUL01000048-OOUL01000048.1-human-gut-metagenome-genome-assembly--contig:-NODE-48-length-36101-cov-5.049933_pt1 | contig 36101 bp, 26 predicted proteins | sample MGYA00241544_ERZ501270 | MGnify/ENA primary metagenome ERZ501270 (study PRJEB25962, sample SAMEA2042283) | human gut metagenome | biome: human gut; feature: human-associated habitat; material: faeces...
CGAACAGGTTAACAGATTCCAGCTTGTAAATCAACAGCGGATCTTTCTGTTCGTAGCTTGCGTTCTGTACAGAGTGTTTCAGTTCGTCCAGTTCGCGCAGGTTTTCTTTCCAAGCTTCGTCGATAACATGGAGCAGGATGCTCTTTTCGAATGACTTCACCACTTCCTTACATTCGCTTTCGTAAGCAGCTTTCAGGTTGCAGGAGATATTGTACATGCGTTTGCCATCGGTGATGGGTATGAGAATATTCTCATACATGTGACCTTGGTTCTCGTATACTTGCTTGATGACCGGATAGGCTATCTGTGCCATGCGTTCAGTCTTGCGTTTGAAGAGTTCCATGGCAGCTTCGAATGTCTTGTCTGCCAATTTTTCCTTCTTCTCGTTCTTGAATTCCTCTTCGCTGAAAGGAGCTTCCATGGCCAACGTCTGCAGGATATCCATCTTGCAGTTTTCATAATCTGGTGCTTCAATAGCGTTGGCACAACGGTCCCAAATCATGTTGACGATATCCATACCGATACGTTCTCCCATCAAGGCATGGCGGCGTTTGGTATAAACTACGGTACGCTGCTTGTTCATTACGTCGTCGTATTCCAACAGACGTTTACGGATACCGAAGTTGTTTTCTTCTACTTTCTTCTGTGCGCGTTCGATGGACTTGGAAATCATGCTGTGTTCGATCATTTCGCCTTCCTTGAAGCCCAATTTGTCCATCACACCAGCGATACGGTCGGACGAGAATAAACGCATCAGGTCGTCTTCCAGTGAAACGAAGAATACGGATGAACCCGGGTCACCTTGACGTCCGGCACGACCACGCAACTGACGGTCTACACGGCGAGATTCGTGACGCTCCGTACCGATGATGGCCAGACCGCCTGCGGCTTTTACTTCCGGGCTCAGCTTGATATCGGTACCACGACCGGCCATATTGGTGGCAATGGTCACCGTACTGCTCTGACCGGCTTGCGCCACGATGTCAGCTTCTTTTTGGTGCAGTTTGGCGTTCAATACGTTGTGGGGAATCTTGCGCATGGTCAGCATCTTGCTCAGCATTTCCGAGATTTCTACCGATGTTGTACCTACCAGCACGGGACGTCCGGCATGTACCATGGCTTCGATTTCTTCGATGACGGCTTTGTATTTCTCGCGTTTTGTCTTGTAGACGCGGTCGTTCATATCCTTGCGGGCAATGGGGCGATTGGTCGGGATGACAACAACATCCAGTTTGTAGATATCCCAGAATTCGCCGGCTTCCGTTTCGGCTGTACCGGTCATACCTGACAACTTATGGTACATACGGAAATAGTTCTGCAAGGTAATGGTTGCGAATGTTTGCGTGGCAGCTTCTACCTTTACACCCTCCTTGGCTTCGATGGCCTGATGCAAACCGTCAGAGTAGCGACGACCTTCCATAATACGGCCTGTCTGCTCGTCCACAATCTTCACCTGTCCGTCTATTACAACGTATTCGTCGTCTTTTTCGAACATGGTGTAAGCCTTCAGCAGCTGATTGATGGTATGTACGCGTTCCGACTTGATTGCATAATTGGTGAGCAGGGCGTCCTTCTTGGCCAGACGTTCTTCTTCTGTCAGATCCTTTTCATTTTCCAGTTCAGAGAGCTGGGCTGTGATATCGGGCAGTACGAAGAGAGTGGGGTCGGCTGAGTTACCGCTGATGAGGTCCACACCCTTGTCGGTCAGATCTACACTGTTCAGTTTCTCGTCGATGACGAAGTAGAGCGGATCGGTCACTTCGTGCATACGTTTGTTGTTCTGTTCCATGTAGATTTCCTCGGTCTTCAGCATACCAGCTTTTACGCCCTGTTCGCTCAGGAACTTGATGAGCGGTTTGTTCTTAGGCAATGCCTTGTGGCTGCGGTAGAGGGAGAGGAAGCCTTCTTCCTGTTCTTTCTTGTCGCTGGAAGCGATGAGACGTTTGGCGTCAGCCAGATACTGGGTAGCCAGTCTTTTTTGTGCCTCTACCAGTCTTTCTACCAGCGGACGGAGCTGTTCGAACAGTTGGTCGTCACCTTTGGGTACAGGACCAGAGATAATCAACGGCGTACGGGCATCGTCAATCAATACAGAGTCCACCTCATCGACGATGGCATAGTTGTGTTGACGTTGTACGAGGTCTTTCGGGCTGATGGCCATGTTGTCACGCAGGTAGTCGAAGCCGAATTCGTTGTTGGTACCGAATGTGATATCGGCCAGGTAGGCGCGACGACGGGCATCGGAATTGGGCTGATGCTTGTCGATACAGTCTACGCTCAAGCCGTGGAACATGTAGAGCGGTCCCATCCATTCGGAGTCACGCTTGGACAGATAGTCGTTCACTGTTACGACGTGTACACCGTTACCGGTCAGGGCGTTGAGGAATACGGGGAGGGTTGCCACGAGGGTCTTACCTTCACCGGTTGCCATTTCGGCAATCTTACCTTTATGCAGAACGACACCACCGAACAGCTGTACGTCGTAGTGTACCATATTCCAAGTAATTTCGTTACCACCTGCCATCCAATGGTTCTTGTAGATGGCTTTATCACCTTCGATACGGACGAAATCCTTGGTGGCAGCCAGCTGGCGGTCGAAGTCATTGGCTGTTACGGTAATTTCTTCATTTTCTGTAAATCGTCTGGCTGTCGACTTTACGATGGCAAAGGCTGCGGGCAGTACTTCGTCGAGTGCCTTTTCGTAGATTTCCAGTATTTCTTTCTCAATTTTGTCGATCTGGGCAAAGAGCTCTTCACGCTTTTCCAGTTCCGTGGTTTCTACAGTGGCCTTCAGTTCGTCCACTTTGGCACGTTGAGAGGCGGCAGAGTTGCGGATGTATGCCTTCAGTTCTTCTGTTTTGGCACGCAAGGCATCGTTGTCCAGGCTGTCGATTTCCGGGTATGCGGCTTTCACCTTTTCTACCCACGGTTGTATTTCCTTCATGTCGCGGGTGGATTTGTTGCCGAAAATCGAGCTTAAAAATTCATTAAATCCCATTTTATAATTGTTTTTATTTATTGCAATGTTGGTTGATAATTGTTTTTTGCTGTGCAAAGGTAAGAAATTCACTCCACTGGGCACAAAGTTACAGTGAGTTTTTTCCAATAATCCGTTATCAGACAAGAAAATGGTTACATTCAGACGACGAAGCGAGGCTCTTGTCTGCTTGTAAGGAAAAAACAGGTCAAAATTCGAGCGGAGTGGCTGTGCATCCATTCGGAGCACGTATGCGCATCACACTGCTCAAAGTAGGGGCGATGCGATCGGCACTGACAGGTGTCCTCACTTTTCCTGCTTTGATTCCTCCACCCATGAGAATCAGTGGTGCGGGAATTTCGGCAGCTCGCACGGCACGGTTGTCATTGCCATTTTCCTGAACAATGGTCCATCCCGGCAGTACTTTGATCAGCAGGTCGCCCGAGCGCTTGCGGTGGTAACTGTTGCGGATGCGGTCTATCTGGGGAGACCAGGAACCCAATAGCAGCCGGTGTGAGGAATAGACTTGGTCTACACCACTGAACTGTACCAAGAATGCAGCTGATTTTTCCAGAATTTCCGTCAGGTCCAGCTGCTTGTCTTCCAGAAGTTTATGGTTAAGATAAATTTGTTGGTCATAATAAGTTTCCACATACTGTCCGGCGCCATAGGTTGCCATAAGATACATGTTGAGCAGAGTGGCACAGCGGTTCAGGTGGAACTCTCCTCCAGGGATGCGGTAGATTCCCGTATCTGCAGGATCGGGATCGGCATAACCGGTGGATGCGATGCACAGAATGAGGTTGTTCAGTCCTATTTTCCGGTCGAGCATGTCGAGCAGGGTAGCAATGCTTCGGTCCAGACGGGCATAGATGTCCTGCATTTCCATGGCGCATTCGCGGGTGCTGCGGTGATTGTAGTTGCCCGCATAGTAGGTGAGCGCCAGAAGGTCGGGGATATCATCTCTGCCTATTCCACTTTTCTCCAACAGCCTTTCTGTCAGCAGGTTGACCTCATCGTTTATGAGGGGGCTTGCTGCCAGTCGGTAGAACTTGTTTTCTCGTTCGCTTTCAAAAATGTACTTGAATGGCTCTGTCCGCCAGTCGGACAGGTATTTGTAGCTGGATACCTGATGCAGGGGCATCCAAGTGATATCTTTAATGCGGAAATCCACGGAGCTGGAGTCATTGTATTGGTTCAGCCATTCGGGGAATTCCGGGTAATAGGTACTTCCACACCACTTTCCATTTGTCTTGTTAATCCAGAAAGCACCGTCGCCTGCATGGCCGGCACTTAAGACTGCTGCATCGCGGAAGGGTGCGATGGCATATACTTTTCCGGCATTGCGCGTGGCTACTTTCAGCTCGTCGGCAATGGTCGATGTCAGCAATTGGGCCGGAGAGCTGTTTTGGTTGGTGTAGTTGCCCATGAAGTTTGGATCCTCCACGCAATTGCGCGGTGTCAGGGTAGACACGTCCATCCATTTGGTGGCGATGATTCCATGTGTAGAAGGTGAACAGCCGCTGAATAGTGTCGCTGTAGCCGATGCGCGGTCGGGTTTGTCGAAGGGCATTTCGGCTTGCATGTAGACTTTGCCTTCACGCATCAGCCTTTTGAATCCTTTTTCCCCGTATAAGGCCGAAAATGCCTCCAGATAATCTGTGCGGAGCTGGTCGATGGTCAGAGTTACGACCAGTTTGGGCGTAGACGGTAGTGGCTGAGCCTGCAGTCCGCCGAAAGTCAACACTAATATGGAGGTTATCAGTCCTTTTTTCATCTCTTTATTCTTCTTCTTAAGCCTTGTTTATGGGATAAAATCAAGTTGCTTGCTGAACGTACCAGCAAACAAAGTGCCAAAGGTAGCATTGTCGGATTGATTTTTTGCGGAATTATAGCCCATAACAATATAAATAATGTTAAAACGACAAAATTAGCCTGCATGTAGCGGCTCGTTTGTCTTTTTCGCACCTTTTTTATCATCCAGGGCAGGCAGAATAGATGCAGGGGATGGAGTGCGAAAAGTATATAGTTGGAACTTACTGTCGGATGGGATGAGAACAGTGCCAGGAATGCCAGGATGCATCCGCTGAGTCCGGCAACTGTAAAAAGAATAAGGTCGATGCCCCATAGACTTCTTTGCCTGCGAACTCCATACCAAGAGCAGGCACACACAAACAGGAACAAAAGCGTGGCTGTCAGTAAAGGCGTAAAAAGAGTCGTTTCCGTTTGTTTGTCTTCATCGGGAATGACAACGGGCTGTTCAGTCTGACTCACCAAAGGACGTGTACCGATACCTGTACTGTCGGCTAGGGTGGCGGTAGCGAAAAAATCTTTCAGATAAAAGGGGGCAAACATCATCTGATGTCGGCTGATGGGGCGGTCTGCCTCGCTGCCGAGACAGAGGTCGATACCAAACTGTGACCATGGATGTCCCTGACAATATTGATGGACGATGTCTCGGAAGCTTCGTCCTGTATCGGTCGTCGTCATATCGTCGGAATAGCGCAGGCTGTTGTTTACGGCACGTTCCACCTGATCGCGCGGGCGTGTGGCGCAGTTGTCATAGAAGAAATTATAGCGGTAGACACGGTTTTCCGGCCGATAGTTTTCCTCCAATTGATTTATCAATTTTTGTTTTTCTTCCGTAGTCAGGTTCAGGGTCTGTTCCCAGACGTCGCGGTTGTCCAGCAGGTATTCCGAAAGAAAGTATTTGTATTCCGTTGCTCCAAGCCGGTAGTCCGTTTCGCCAAGGGTGAAACGAAGGATGAAGTTGGACGACTGAAAACTGAACAAACCGTAGTTGAATACCACATCGATGCCCTTCCGACGGTTTTCATAACGGATGGCTGTATGTCCGAAGAGGGAATAGATTTCCTTGCCGGGGCCACAGGTCAGCAGGCTGAGACGGATGCCGTCATCTTGGGGTTGCATTTGCTCTTCTGTTGCTTGCAGAGAGTGGCATGCCAGGCAGCATAAAAGTAGGGATATGATAAATGTCTGAAATCTCCGTTGCATCGTCTTTATGGGTTTGCGCCACAAAGGTAATGTTTTATCCAATAAAGACCAATACTTTTCGGTTACGAAAAGGCTGTTTTTCCAAAGTCCTACTTTACGCTTCTAAAGTTCATAGTTACATCGCTCATGTAGGTAGTTACGTTTCGGATGTCAACGGTTGGTGTGGGTGTCTTTTCCTTCCAGCCAGGCATCGATCAGTCTGCGGGCGATGCTCAGCTTGCGCGGTAGTTCCGGCAAGTTGTTGCGATGGTAGAAGGCACCGGCACTGAGTTCATCTTTCTGCAGTTTGATGTCGCCACTTTCGTAGTCGGCAAAGAAACCTACCATCAGACCGCTGGGATAGGGCCAGGGTTGGCTGTCGAAGTAGGTGATGTTACGGATACAGAGCCCCGTTTCTTCCATTACCTCACGGCGGACACATTGCTCCAACGTTTCGCCAGCCTCGAGGAAGCCTGCTACGAGGCCATAGAAAGTGCCGCGGAAATTATGGGCATGTACCAGTAGGATTTCTTCGCCGCGGCGCACCAGTACAATGATGGCAGTAGAGATGGGTGGGTATAATTCATTGCCACAGTGGGGACATTTCTTCATGATATCGGTCTGCTGTTCCGTAGGCGTACCGCATACGGGGCAGTAGCGGCTGTGCTGGTCCCAGTAGAGTATCTGATAGGCCTTGCCGGCGGCTTTGTATGCGTCCAAAGGCAGATGATCGAACGAGGCGCGCAGGCCGGTCATCATCCACTGGTTGGTCTCGGCCACAGGGTAGTCGATGGCAAACGTATAGACCTGCTGTCCTGTAGGCAAGGTGACACGGTGCACGGTCTGATCCTTTGCGGGAGCTACAGGCAGCTGCTCTCCTGTAGGCAGGGTGTAGGTGCCGTCAGCGAGTTTCTGCATCAGCAGGTTGTCCTTGAAGAAGACGCACCAGCAAGCGGTACGGTCATATTCCATCTCTTTCATACTTATGTCTTTTTTATAAGTCAGAAATTCACGTTGACGCCTCCCATGAAGGTAGCCTTCGGCATGGGGTAGCCAGCATTGATTTCGTAGCGTTGTGCCAGCAGGTTCTCGCCTTTCACGAAGAGGCTTGCAAAGTTACACAGACGGTAGCTGATATTCAAATTCCAAAGAACGAAAGTTTCCTGCTTTTCCTGTCCTTGCGTGACGGAAGTATAGAGGCCACGGATGTACTGCATGCCGCTGGCGGCTGTCCATCGTCCCTGATGGTAGTTGACACCGACATATAGCTTGTGTTCGGGGGCAGCCAGTACGGGATTTTCCATGTGTAGCCAGCTGTAGTTGGCGTTGGCTTGCCAGCGGGAATTGAAGCGGTAGGCTACGTTGGCTTCTGTACCCCAGTTCTCGATATGCCCCGTGTTTACGTTCTTTCGCTGGGCGGGATCCACCTGAATGATGTTCTTTCCGTCGATGTAGTAGAGGTTGAGTCCGTAAGACAGGGCACCGTCGAAGAGGCGTTGTGTGTAAGCCAGTTCGTAGCTGACGAGGCTTTCGGGCTGCAGGTCGGGATTCTTGGAGAACATGAACAGTTCGCGGATGGTAGGGTTACGGAAGCCTTTGCCTACCATGGCTTTTAGTTCTGCTTGACGGGGCAGGTGGAAGGCCAGGCCACCTTGCGGTATCCATTCTGTGCCTGCGTGCGAGTGGTGGTCTACACGCAGTCCGGCGTCGAGTGACAGCCAGTGGCCGATGTTCTGTCGGAAATCTACGTATCCGGCCAGTTCGTCCAGCTGCTTGTCTACTTGTGGTTGCTTCTCGCCTGTGGCCAGTACCTTGTACCACGACTCTCCACCGAAGTGCTGATAGTCGAAGCCGGCGGTGATGCGGTTGCCTTCGAACAGCGTGAGGCTTTGATACCACGAGAAGCCCATCATTCGGTCCTTGGAGTTGAAATGTGATGCCTGTGGTTCTTCGCCCGGGTGATAGCCGTCGTTTATCTTATGGTGTCCCCAGTTGTAGAAGAAACTCAGCGCACCTGAGGTTCGTTCGTAATGATTCTCGAGAGCTGCCGAAGCCATTCCGCGGGTAATGCGCGAGTCGTTGTCGATATAGGGTGCCGCTATAGTACCCGGGTTGGAGGCGTTGAAGTGAGTCACGTTGATGTCTCCCCATAACTTCCATTGGTCACTGAAATCATAGCCCAGCTTGGCATAGCCGCCATATTGTTCGAAATCCATGTCGGGCCGATGTCCATCGCTTCGATTGTACGAGCCGGTGGTGATGCTGCTGAATCGTCCGCGCTTCAGGCGGTTGGTCACTTCGGTTTGCAGGGTGTTATACGAGCCATATCCTACTTGCAGGTCTGTTTTCGAACCTTCTTCTTCCATCTGTCGTGTGACGATGTTGATGACACCGCCCATGGCATTCGAGCCGTAGAGTACCGAAGCCGGTCCGCGCAGTACCTCCACCCGTTCTGTCATCATTGTCTGATAGGCGTCGGCAATGGGATGTCCCATCAGTCCCATATATTGTGGATGTCCGTCGATGAGCACTAGCAATCCTGCTGTGGGGCTTCCACCGATACCTCGCAGACTCATACCTCCAGCCGCTCCGGTCGATACACCATAGCCCATAATGCCGCGGCTGGTGGTGAAGAAGCCAGGCACTTGTTCGGTCAGGGTGGGCAGTACGGAAGGCTGGTAATTGCTTTCCAGTTGTTTCCGACCTACGACAGAGATGGTCATAGGAAGGTGACGGATATCGGTTTCGTTACGGGTACCGGTTACGACGACCTCGTCTGTCGTCAAGTTACGGGCAATACGAGTGGTGTCTTCCTGTCCTTGAGCGGCGGAAGTTGTCAGGAGGAGAAAGGCAAACAGGCCTTCCTTCAAGTTCAGTTCTTTCATATGTTTTTTCTCTGACTGGAGATAAATTTTTCTATAACTGGGAAAATTTCTTTGGCTGACTGGAGGTCACGGCTGGCTTGTTCCAGCGGGCACCAGCCTGTGTGGTCGCGGTTGATGATGTGGTCCACGATCTCATCGCAACTTACCGTGACACCGGCTTCCTGCAACAGGCGGAGAGCAGGCTGGCTGATGGTACGAGTATATACCTGCCGTACGCCACCCAGTACCATGAGCGAGGCTGCTGCCTTGCCGATGACCTTGTCGGCTACAAACGCACCATGTAGGAATTCGGGTTCTTGTACCAGCAGGTCGTAAAGGTCGGCCACACCCCGCCGTGTGAACGTGCGGATGCGGTCACCATTGGCTATCACGCAGGAGTATCCTCCTGCGTGAAGCATGTCTATGAGTTCTTTCATTCTTTGTCTTTTCGGGTTACAGCGTTTCTTGTTTCAGTTGCTCCACATAGCGATCGATGCGGTGCAGCTCTTCGGGAATGTCAATGCTTTGCGGACAGTGGGACACGCATTGGCCGCAGCCGATGCAGTGGCTGGCCTGGCGCAGGCGAGGTACACTGCGGTCGTACCCGATGAGGAAGGCCCGGCGTGCCTCACGGTAGTTGGCATGCTCCTGAGAAGTGGGTAGATTGCCCTCGTTCACACATTTATTATAATGTATCAGCACGGCGGGAATGTCGATACCATAGGGGCAAGGCATGCAGTACTTGCAGTCGTTACAGGGGATAGTAGGGTACTGCTTCATCAGGTCGGCCGTCTGCTGCAGGAATTCCAGGTCGTCGTCCGTCAGGGGTACCAGCGGCGAATAGGTGCGCAGGTTGTCCTGCAGATGCTCCATGTAGGTCATGCCGCTCAATACTGTCAGTACATTAGGGGACGTGCCTGCAAAGCGGAAAGCCCACGAGGCTACACTCGCTTCGGGGCCGCGTTGCTTGAGGCGTGCCACGAGGTGTTCGGGCAGCTTGGACAGACGTCCGCCCAGCAGCGGTTCCATGATGATGGCCGGTATGTGGCGTTTCTCCAGTTCGGCGTAGAGGTAGTCGGCGTTAACGTTGCGTCCCGAGGCATATTTCCAGTCTACATAGTTCAGCTGAATCTGTACGAAGTCCCAGTGCACCTGGTCGTGCATGGCCAGAACTTCGTCGAACACATCCTGTGTGCCGTGGAAAGAGAAGCCCAGGTTACGGATGCGACCTGCCTCGCGTTCCTTCATCAGGAAATCGATCATGCCATTTTCAATGTAGCGGGCGCGGAAAGTCTCGATGCCGCCGTTGCCAATGGAGTGCAGCAGGTAGTAATCAATGTAGTCCACTTGTAGCTCCGAGAACGAGCGGTTGTACATGGCGATGGAGTTCTCGCGCGTATAGTTGGAGAAGTTGGACAGCTTGGTGGCCACGAAGAACTTCTCGCGTGGATGACGCTTCAAGGCGATGCCAGTCGACCGTTCCGACCAACCTTGTACGTAGACGGGCGACGTGTCGTAGTAGTTCACACCATGAGCCATGGCATAGTCTATCAGTTCGTTTACGGCATCCTGGTCGATGACGTTACCGCCTTTTTCGGGAGCAGGCAGGGTGGGCCAGCGCATGCAGCCGTAGCCCAGCAGTGATACTTTCTCTTTGGTTTTCGGATTCTCGCGCAGGGTCATTTTGTCAGTAGGAATTTCCCCTTCGGCCTGCAGGGAGGAGGTAGCGGAGTCTTTCGGTCCGCATCCAGCCAATACCGCGGTTGTGGTGGCCGTACTGATACCCATAATTTTCAGAAACTCGCGGCGGGACATATCGTTGGAATGATTCTGGTCGTTCATTTGTATATCGTGATAAAGAAGTTATAGAAATAAAACGTTTACCGTTCACCGCTCAAATAATCCGGTGTCGTTCGTGTCCTTCCACATAGATGGCACTGAAGGGACGGGCCGGACAGAGGTTTTCGCAGGCACCGCAACCGATGCAGCGTTCCGTGTTGATGGCCGGAAACTTGAGCGAGTCGGGGTTCTTGGGGTCCGACGGTACCATGGTGATGGCACCTGTGGGACAATGGCGCGCACAGTTACCGCATTCCACCTTGTCGGTCTTTACTACGCAGTTGCGCTTGATCCATACGGCGTGTCCTATCTGGATGGACGATTTGTCGGCTACGGTGATGGGTTTGATGGCTCCCGCGGGGCAGACTTCCGAACACTTGGTACACTCGGGGCGACAATAGCCGCGTTCGTACGAAGAGAAAGGTTGCATCAGCGTCATCAGGCCGGTAGAGGGACGCAACACCTCGTTGGGGCATACCGACACACACAGCTGGCAGGCTGTACAATGCTGTGCAAAGTGACGGGCGCTTTGGGCTCCCGGCGGCAGGATGGATGTCTTTCGGTTAGGGATTTTTTTGTCTTCGATGGTAGCCAGTCCACCGTCCACCTTCATTTCCTGAGCCTTCAATATGGCAGCCGAGGCTGCCAGTGCTGTCGATGTCAGGAAGGCACGGCGTGAACTGCCTTCTTCAGGCTTCTTCTCGGTTGCTTCAACCTTCGTTTTGGAAGGATGCGCGTAGCGCAGTGCCTGGTGCTTGCACTTGTCCAGGCAGTCCATGCAGGCCACGCAGCGGCTGTAGTCTATCTGGTGGTTCTTAATGTCGATACACGAGGCTTTGCAGTTACGGGCGCAGAGGTTGCAGTTGATGCACTTGTCTGTGTCGATGACCGGCTTCAGGTAGGCATACTTTGACAGGAATCCCAGCACGGTACCTACAGGGCAGATGGTGTTGCAATAAGTACGTCCGCCTCTCCAAGCCAGTACGACGAGCACTACCAGTGTGACGGCGGCGATGACAAACGTGGGCAAGCTTTTCAGCCAGACAGTGGTGTCGTAAAAAGCATAGCTGTCAGCCCGTTCAGCTAGATAAGCCAGCAAGTTGTTTCCCCACTGGTAGACAGGGGCGAACAGGTTGCTTGCGATGCGTCCGTACGAACTGTAGGGTGCCAGCAGTGCGACAAACGAATGTACGCCTGCCACCAGCGTGATGACGAACACGCCCAACACGCCGTAGCGCAACCATGACAAAGCGGGTGAATAGCGGTAGCGGTTTTTCTTGCTTTTCTTCGAGAACCAGGCTACAATGTCCTGAAAAACGCCGAGCGGGCAGATAACCGAACAATAGACACGCCCCAGCAGCAAGGTGAGAATTACCAGCGCCAGTACTACGCCCACGTTCAGTGCCAGCAGGGCAGGGAGAAATTGAATTTTGGCCATCCAGCCGAACCATGTGTGCAGTGTTCCCGTGAAATCAAGGAATAGGAGGGTAATCAGCGTAAAGAAAACGATAGCCAGGGTCAGTCTGATTTTACGTAACATAATAAAAGGTGTCTGTTTTTAATAAGGTAAAATTGTCGTGTATCGTTCTTTGAGTGATACGCTGCAAAAATAAGGAGAAATTTGGAAAACCGGGATACCCGAATTACGGTTATTTGTGAGCTTTCCCATTTTTTATGTAGGCAGGTAATAGGCCTGATGCCTTTAGAAAGTAAATGATGAGGAGGTGACACAGTGCTTCGTGATAGTCCGACGAAGTGCTTTGTGAGGTGCTCATGCAGTGCTTCGTCAGGGTGTCAGGAAGCACTGCATGAGAGGGCCAGAAAGTGCTGCGTCACAACGGGTGCCTGTGATGGTATCTGATAGGGCATGCAAAACTCTTTCACTGCATGGCCGAAGCGTCGAACGACAGTGGTAGCAGGTCGCCTACCTTTTTAACTTCGTAGATGCCCTTACTTCCGTATAGCAAGATGCGCATGGTCTGGTTGTACCTTGTCTCCGTCTCGAGCATTACTTGGCGGCAAGCTCCGCATGGCGGAATCGGGTCTTCCAGAAATTCCCCCTGCTCGTTGCGGGCAGCGATAGCCAGTGTCTTTACGGCCTGATACGGGTAACGCGAATTGGCATAGAAAAGGGTGGTGCGTTCGGCACAGAGCCCTGACGGATAGGCGGCGTTCTCCTGATTGCTGCCGCATACGATGGTGCCGTCTGCCAGGCGAGCGGCAGCTCCTACCGAAAAGTGGGAATAAGGGGAATAACTGCGGAAAGTAGCCTCACGGGCGGCGTCTATCAGCTCACGGTCGGCTGCATTCAGTTCCTCGTATGGGAAAATACGGATGTCGATGTGGATATTCAGTTCTTTCATAAGACAAGGTTTCTGTAATTAATGTTACAAAGATAAGGAAGTGATTGGAATTTTCAATTCTTTTGCAGACTTTTGTGCCCGAATCAATGACAAAGACATGAAATATACGTTCCGACTGCTGGCCCTTGTGGCTTTTCTTATGATGCTTCTGCCTGCCCATGCACAGCGCAGGAACTCCCGTTACAACGAATATATCAAGCAATATGCTCCCATTGCAGTGGAGCAGATGAGGTTGCACAAAATACCGGCCAGCATTACACTGGCGCAAGGCTTGCTCGAGAGTGGAGCGGGGCAGAGTGTACTGGCTCGGAAAAGTAACAATCACTTCGGCATCAAGTGTCACAATAACTGGCGTGGAGGTCGGGTCTATCACGATGATGATGCCCGTGGCGAATGTTTCCGGGCTTATCGTAATGTGCGCGATTCATATGAGGATCATTCCAAGTTCCTTACCAGTGGCGCGCGTTATGCTTTTCTGTTCAAGTTGAAGATAACCGATTACAAAGGATGGGCCAAAGGACTGAAAAAGGCCGGTTATGCCACCGACCCTTCGTATGCTAACCGTCTGATAACGATTATTGAAGACTACGAACTCTATAAGTACGATAATGAAGGACTAGGACGTCGCGAGGCCCGTAAATGGGAGAAGGAAATCAAGAAGAAACCTTGGTTGTTGAAACCACATCAGGTATATATAGCCAACGGTTTGGCGTACGTCGTGGCCCGTGACGGTGACAGTTTTGAGTTGTTGGGCGGGGAGTTTGACATTAGTTGGAAAAAACTGGTCGACTATAACGATCTGCACCGTGAATATACCCTCGAAGCAGGTGACATTATCTATCTGAAAAAGAAGAATAAGAAAGCGCAGAAGCCTTATACAGTCCACGTCGTTCGTGACGGCGATTCCATGCACAGCATTTCGCAGAAGTACGGTATCCGCCTGAAGAATCTCTACAAGATGAATCGCAAGGAAGGAGAATATGTACCTGAGGTAGGAGACCGTTTGCGGTTGAGATAGGCCATATCTCTGTCACCTCAGGTTTGTCGTTCGTTTATTGCGCATTTGCATGGGCGACATGCCTGTCTGTTTCTTGAAGAAAGTTCCGAAGTAGGATGCGTTGGGAAAGTTTAGTTCTTCGGATATCTCGAGTACAGTTTTCTGTGTATTCATTAATAGTGAGATACTTTCTCGGATAATGGCTTTGAATACAAGTTCCTGTACTGTGTATCCGCTGACTGATTTTGACAGGTTGGACAGGTATTTCGGCGAGAGACATAATTTGTCAGCATAGAATTCCACACCCCGTTCGCGTTTGTAGTTCTCTTCAATGAGGCTGATGAGGCGGATGAAGGTCTCGTCCTTATGACTTACGGTGTCGCGACGGTTGATCAGTTTGCGGCTGTAGATGCCACACAGACGGTAAGTTAGTCCGATGAGTAACAGCTTCTGTTCGAATGAGTTGAATAGCTCCTTGCCATGTTTTAGGGTGTCGTCCAGCAGGGCTATATATTTCAGTAATGCTTCTTCTTCGTCCGTATGCCACACATAGCAGGTTTCCGCTGTCAATTCTGTGTAGGGATACATGGATAGGGCCAGATTGCCCATGATATCGCGTATTGGTTCAATGCGGTAGATAAAAATGTTTACTTCCATTGCGGACGAGGTTTCCAGAATTTCGATTACTGCATTCTCTGGGATGAATAGCGTCTGCCCTTCTCTAGTCTCTAGCTCACGGTTGTTCAGTCGAAAGCGGAACTGTCCTTTACGGCAAAGCAGGAGACCGAGACCACAGACGTGGTAGGGTTTGTGCAAAGAGGAAGGGAAGGAAGTAAGGATCCCTTCTGAACTGCAGATAGCATCGTTGGCACGCAGGGCTTGTTCGAGTCTTTTCAGGCGTTCTTCTTCATTCATGGGGCGGATGACTTTAGATCTCATGGGTTAATTCGGGGGCTAAGTTAATGAAATATTTGGTATTCACCACAGAGGGCATAGGGTTTCACGGAGGGATATTTAATATGCACCACAGATTAGATAGATTGACACAGAAGAGTTATGACACATATTATCTGTGCTAATCTGTGTAACCTGTGGTGAAACAAAAAAACTCTGTGTTACTCTGTGTCCTCCGTGGTGACCAGTAGTTGTCTCTTGCGATAAGGTATCAGCAGTACGAACAGGGCGCAGCCCAGGCAGGCATAGAGCGTCCAGCCGGACATTTCTTTGACAGAAACCAGAGTGGCCTGTACCTGTACCTTGCCTTTGGTGGAAAGGGCGGCCATCTGTTCGGCCTCTTGACGGCTTTTGCCCTGGTACATCATTCCCTGCACGGTACCTGTGTAGCTAGCAGCCGTTTCAGGAGAGAGCTGGTCGGTGTTGTGGGCCAGGCGGGTGATGTAGTGTTGCTGGCGGTGCTGCATCATGTTGGTGTAGAGGGCGGTACCGATGGCAGGTCCCAGCATCATGCGTATGGTGAGCATGATGCAGATCCACGTGGACAAGTATTTGTAAGGCATGCGCTGGTTGGCTAGTACAGCTGTTAACGAGTAGAGCAGCATCATGCCCGTGGCACGGATGATGACGGGGTATTTCATACGTTCGTACAATCCGGCAGTCTGTACTTCGAAATACATGAATAGAGCTGACAAGCCTATGAATACAAAACCGAGGGCGAAAAGATACTTCAGATGTACGCCCCGTTTGCCCAACGTGATGGCAATGACGGCACCGATGAAATATCCTAGGATGGCCCAATTGTTCAGGGCGGCGTTCTGCCAGTTGTCTATCTTCATGCCTACGCCGGTAAATACATTGACGAACAGGGCGCTGGAATTCAGTATCATCAGCAGCAGGAAAAGTACGATGCCCAGGTTGATGGTACGCAATCGAAATATGTCCATCAGGAAGTAGGGCGAACGGTGCGTGGCTTCCATATAAACGAACAAACCGGTGAAGAAGAAGGCAGAGGCCGTGGCCCAGCAGATGGTGGAATTGTCATACCAGTCGAGTACCTTGCCATATACCAGTACATAGACTACCGATGTGCACATGGCACAGAAGATGACCACGCTGCCGAACTTACGGAAATTGATGGGGAAGCGCCGGCCGGGATAGCGGTGGTAGGGCATGGTGATGAAGATGACGAGGATGGCAACCAGTGTCATGGCCATCATGTAGTAATAGACGTACTGCCATTCGTACTCGTAGGCTAGCCAGGCGGTGAGCGAGGTACCTATCTGTCCCAGTATCATGAAGAACAGATAGATGGTGGGCATGCTGACGCTCTTCTCACTGTCCAGTCGGTCCCATCCTTCAGCGTTGCGAGGTTCGTTACCTGGCGTGATGTTGCGTGTGGCCTCCATACCGAAGGCGTACTTGATAAGGGTAAAGAGGTTGACCATCATCAGTACCATGCGCAGGAAACCCATGATGAGACTGCACAGGGCCAGCAGAAAAATACTGTCAGTCTTGGCGCATACGTAGCTCAGGACGTACATGACGGTAAATCCCACGAGGCACATCATCTTCTCGCGACGGATGCAAATCAGTTCGTAGAAGAAGGGTGAAAAGGCGGCCATACCGATGGAGGTGAGGAAGCCGACAAACTGGATGTGCTCCGACTGAATACCCAGTCCACTCATCATCTCACCACTGTTGGCGGTATAGACGCCGCCCACGGTGAGGATGGGGATGAAGAGCAGTACCAGTATCAGGATACCAAGCGGTTTGGGTATCCAATTATAGAACGGATAGTTTCTGGGATAGGAAGCCATAAAGAGAATGAAGAATTAAGAATTATTTCATTGTTTTTACTACCACCATCATGCCAGCTGCCAGGCGCTCATTGTCTTCGCGGCTCAGGTTATTGAAGTCGATACGGACAGGGATGCGTTGCTGTATCTTCACGAAGTTACCGGCCGAGTTATCTGTAGGTACAAGTGAGTACTTGGAACCAGTAGCACCCGAAATAGCCGTGATGTGGCCTGTAAACTCCTTGTTATTGATAGCATCTACACTGATGCGTACTTTTTGACCAATGGCAAGGTTTTCCACTTGTGTTTCTTTGTAGTTGGCGATAACCCATTTTTGTGTGTCAGGAAGGATATAGGTAATAGTTTGTCCGGCACCGATGAACTGGCCTTCTTCTAGGGCGCGGCGTCCAAGTTTTCCGTCGCAGGGTGCGGTTACTACACAGTAGGACAGGTTAAGGCGGGCCATTTCGAGAGCAGCTTGTGCACGTTGGATGGACGCTTCGATATTTTGTCGGCGGTGTGACACCTCATTTACACCTGAGCGGGCAGCGCTCTGTTGGCGTTTTACAGCCTCGAGCTTTTTGCGGGTAGCTTCGTATTCGGTTTCAATCTGCTCCAGTTGGATAGGAGTGGTGGCGTTGCGCTTTAATAAGTTAGTGTAACGTTGGCGGTCTTTTTCCAGTTTAGCCAGGCGGATCTCTATTTCAGCGATGGAGGCCTCGAATACCGAAGCATTGTTTTGGGTAGTCTGTAGGGTAGCATCCATGACGGTAGCACCAGCCAAAGCATCCTTGAGGGCGGCTTCGGCTTCCATCACGCGGATGCGATATTCGCGGTCATCGAGTACCAACAGGGTATCTCCTTTATGTACGCTCTGATGTTCGGTAAAGCAGATTTTCTGGATGTAGCCTGAAGCGCGCAGGTTGACAGGTGATATGTATTGTTCTATCTGAGCGTCGTTGCTGGTTTCAGTTTGTTTGTAGTCCAGAAAGAGGATGACGGCTTGTACGACTCCCAAAACTAGGATGACGATTCCAAATAGGCTGGCTGTACGTTGATTACGGCGCATTTTGCGCAGTTTCTTGGCTTGCTCCTGTAAAGTATTGCTCGTTTCCATGATTGTTGTAAAATGATTAAGTTATGTTGTTTGGTTAATTATTTAAGTAAACTTTCTGTTTGCCCAGTTAGTTTCAGTAGGGTCAGGTTAGTGACACGGTAGTTGTAGTGGGCGCTGATGTAATTGTTCTGTGCTTCGCTCATACGCATCTCGTCTTGCAGGACCTCGGTCATCGAGACAATACCTTCACGGTACCGGTCGGTAGTTACCTCATAGACATCTTCTGCCAGTTGGTAGTTGTCTTTCTGCTTGTAAAAGTTGCGACGGTTGTTCATCAGGTCGTTCGTGGCATTCAGATACTGTGTTTCGAGATTCTTCTGCATGTTTTCATGATTCAGTCTGATGTTCTCGATGTCCAGTTTGGCCTTACGGAGCTTTGAACGTTTGTCCAGTCCATCGAAGATCGGGATACGTAATGTTAGGCCGATGCCGTTGGAGTCGTACCAGTGATTGGACGGGCCGGAGTGAAACCAGTTCCTGGCTTTATCCGTATAGGCCGAATACATCCAGTTGGCGGTCAAGCTAAGTGAAGGCAGGTAGCCTTGGCTGATCATCTTCTTCTGCCGTTCGGCCAACTCTCCTTGCGAACGGAGCAGTTGGAGCTCGTATTGGTTGGTGTTCAGTCCGGTCAGTTCGACAGTCTGAATATTTTCAGTGTCTACAGGTTCCAGAACGATGTCGGTATCAGCCTGATAATCCATGATATACTTCAACAGGTTGAGTTGCTGAGTCAGCATGGCTTGAGCGTTATCGTATTGTACTTGCATGTTTTCTAGGTTGATGTTGACTCGCTTTAGGTCTATTTCCATCGCCATGCCGTTGTCGTAGAAGGCTTGGGTAATGTCACGTAGTTCGCGCAGGCGGTCGATGTTTTTTTGGATGATACTGATTTGCTCGGCGGTACTTTGGCCCAAGTAATACATCTTGGCTATCTGCAGGATGAGGTCTTCGCGTGCCTTTTCGTAGGAGAGACGGTTGATTTCATCCAGTGTACGGGCGATGTCTATAGTCGTGTATACCGTTTGGTTGTAGAGGGGCATCTGGAGCTGTAGTCCTGCACTAGCATTGTATTGCAGTGTCTTCGTTACATTGTAGGGATTGCCGTAGGCCGATCCGTCGGTTACTGATACAGGTGGCGTGAAGTTGTCGTTGAAAGCGGCTACTGCATTGATCTGCGGCAGCAGTTTGGCACGGTTCTCGCTGATGGCATGCTTGCCTTTGCGAACCTCGTTTTCTTTGGTCTGTAATGTGAGGTTATTTTCAATACCTATCTTTATACATTGGCTCAGTGAAAGTACCTCATTGGCCCCTGTACTGCCTGCAATCAGACAGATGAATGTAAATGTGAACAAATTCTTTATCATAGTTATTTCTTTTATTTGCTGCAAATATAGGTAGTTATATTAGTTATATACTGTCTATATTTCTTTGTGTGATGTTCATATTTTCGCTTTTGTTCATATTTCCCTTATTTTATCCTGTTCACGCCTGTTTTGGAGAAATGAAAAATAGAAAACTTTTGGGAGGAGTGTGGTTTATTTTAACATTTACTTTGGGAGTGATTATAGTTCAAGTATATAAATAATGTGTATCTTTGCGGCCAATTATTTCGGTTTTATACTGTAATATTGTTATGAATAAAAGGACACCGCTGGTAGGGGAACAGTATATGGTCCCCTTTATTTTGATTATTTCTTTGTTTTTCCTATGGGGATTTGCCCATGCCATACTTGACGTTCTGAACAAACACTTTCAGGAGTTGCTGCACATCAATAAATCTGTGTCGGCTTTGATACAGGCTATGATGTATCTGGGGTATTTTGTGATGGCTATTCCTGCCGGATTATTTATTTCCCGTTTTGGCTATAGGAGGGGAGTGGTATTTGGATTGGTACTTTATGGAATAGGTTCGTTACTTTTTATTCCCGGGCAGCAGTGGATGTCTTATCAGGTATTTCTGTTTGCCTTGTTCGTTATCGGGTGTGGATTGACGTTTCTGGAAACAGCGGCCAATCCTTATGCTACAGAATTGGGTGCACGTGAAACGGCAGCCAGTCGTCTGAACTTTGCACAATCTTTCAACGGTTTGGGCTGTATCTGTGCTCCTATCGTAACGGGATTATTGTTGTTCTCTGAAGATGGAAATACCGGTTCGGGTAACGTGGCACTTCCCTATGCTTGTATGGGAGTGGTTGTGTTGCTGGTTGCGGTTCTTTTTTCACGTGTCCGTCTGCCGGAGATTGTACACGAGGACGAGGTAAATGCCGACGGACATAAAGTAGGATTATGGAAACACAAGCTGTTTGTATTTGGATTGATGGCATTGTTTGCTTATGAAGTCGGAGAGATTTCCATTAACAGCTTCTTTATTAACTATGTGTTGGAGCAGGGATGGATGAATGCACGTACGGCTTCATTGGTACTCTCGTTCGGTGGTTTGAGTCTTTTTATGTTGGGACGTTTCATCGGTAGCTGGATTATGCGGAGGGTTCGTGCCGAAAAGATGCTTTTCGTTTGCGCTTCGGGTGTCGTGGTGACGACGACAGTGGTACTTCTCGATTTAGGATATGTTTCTTTGATAGCTTTGCTGCTAGTCTATGCATTCGAAGCAATCATGTTCCCTACTATTTTCGCTTTGTCTCTTCGCGGGTTGGGTAACCATACTAAACGGGCTTCCTCTTTCCTGATGATGTCACCGGTAGGAGGTGTTGTGGGTCCTTTGTTGATGGGACTGGTGGCAGATTATACCACGATGGTGATTGCTTTTGTCGTTCCCTTGCTTGCTTATATTGTGGTTTGGTTGTATGCTTGCAAGTTGTATACTTTGAGTGGAAAAAGTATGGAAAAGGCTGTAGTCTGATGTTTGTGCTTTGACTTTTATGGACGAATCCAGTTTTTTGAGGCATTTATTTTTCCTCTCCAACTATAGTTCCTATCTTTGCACATAAATAATAATCGATTTTATTTTGGATTGGCTATATAGTTTGTTTGTGGAACATTCCGCTCTACAGGCGGTTGTTATCCTATCGTTGATTTCAGCGGTCGGTTTAGGTTTAGGAAAAGTACGTTTCTGGGGCGTTTCTCTGGGTGTTACGTTCGTATTCTTTGCCGGTATATTGGCCGGACATTTGGGATTTACCATTGATCCCCAGATGTTGAATTATGCAGAGAGTTTCGGACTTGTAGTGTTTGTCTACGCATTGGGCTTACAGGTAGGTCCCGGTTTTTTCAGTTCTTTCCGACAAGGAGGTGTCAGGCTGAATATGCTGGCTACAGGAGTCGTCCTGATCGGTACTTTGATGACCGTGCTGGGCAGTCTTGTAACAGATATTTCGCTTCCGGACATGGTGGGTATTTTATGCGGCGCTACGACCAATACACCTGCTTTGGGAGCTGCCCAACAGACGTTGAAACAGTTGGGAATGGAGGCCAGTACTCCAGCATTGGGATGTGCTGTTACGTATCCGTTAGGTGTCGTGGGAGTTATTTTGGCTATTCTGATTATGCGTAAACTGATGGTGACGGACAAGGACCTGGAGGTGAAAGAGAAAGAAAATGATAATAAAACCTATATTGGTGCTTTTCAAGTTCATAATCCTGGAATCTTTGGTAAAAGTGTGAAGGAAATAGCAGACTTGAGTCATTCTAAATTTGTGATTTCTCGTTTGTGGAGAGAGGGTAAGGTGACGATTCCTACTTCGGACAAGATCGTGGAGGAAGGCGACCGTTTGCTGGTGATTACTTCGGAGAAGGAAGCTGCAGCAATGACGGTGCTTTTCGGTGAACAGGAACATACGAATTGGAATAAGGAAGATATTGATTGGGATGCTATTGACAGTAAACTTATCTCGCAACGTATCGTTGTAACCCGTCCGGAATTGAACGGAAGAAAACTTGGATCACTTCATTTACGTAATCATTATGGTATCAATATAACTCGTGTTTATCGAAGTGGAGTACAGCTGTTGGCTACGGCCGATTTAACATTGCAGTTAGGAGACCGGTTGACCATTGTTGGTGAAGCGGCATCCGTGCATAATGTTGAGAAGGTGTTGGGTAATGCAATTAAGAGTCTGAAAGAACCTAATCTGGTAGCTGTATTTATCGGCATTATTTTGGGACTTATATTGGGAGCTATTCCTATTTCAATACCGGGTATCAGTGCGCCGGTGAAACTTGGTTTGGCAGGTGGTCCTATTATTGTCGGTATTCTGATAGGTACATTTGGTCCGAGGTTGCATATGGTAACTTATACGACACGTAGTGCCAATTTGATGTTGCGTGCATTGGGATTGGCATTGTATTTGGCTTGCCTTGGATTGGATGCAGGTGCTCATTTCTTTGAGACCGTGTTCCGCCCTGAAGGACTTCTTTGGATTGGTGTCGGTTTTGTTTTGACGCTGGTACCAGTATTGATAATGGGAGTTGTTGCTTTTAAATGGATGAAAGTTGATTTCGGCTCCGTGACCGGTATGTTATGTGGCAGTATGGCTAATCCAATGGCATTGAACTATGCTAACGATACCATTCCCGGTGATAATCCATCGGTGTCTTATGCCACAGTATATCCGCTTTGCATGTTCCTTCGAGTCATCATAGCTCAGGTGCTACTGATGTTTTTGTTGGGATGATTAATTTGAATAGGAATAAAAATATAAAGATAGAATCATGGGAAATATTACTTCTGAAAGTATCATCAGCGATTTGCGTTATCTGCAATTATTGTCCCATAGCTTTCCGACGATAGCTGATGCCAGTACCGAGATTATCAATCTGGAGGCAATTCTGAATCTGCCTAAAGGAACGGAACATTTTTTGACCGACATACATGGAGAATATGAAGCTTTTCAGCACGTGCTGAAGAATGCATCGGGAGCAGTGAAGCGTAAGGTGAATGAAATATTCGGTCATACCTTGCGTGAGAGTGAGAAGAAGGAACTTTGTACGCTGATTTACTATCCGGAGGAAAAACTGCAACTGATCAAAGCGTCCGAGAAGGACTTGGATGACTGGTATTTGATTACGCTGAACCAGTTGGTTAAGGTTTGCCAGAATGTGTCGTCCAAATATACGCGTTCTAAAGTTCGGAAGGCTTTGCCTGAAGACTTCTCTTATATCATTCAAGAGTTGTTGCACGAGTCTACTATCGATCCCAACAAGCATGCTTATATCAATGTTATCATCAGTACCATTATCTCTACCAAGCGTGCCGATGATTTTATTATAGCTATGTGTAACTTGATACAGCGGCTTACTATCGATTTGCTGCATATCGTGGGTGACATATATGATCGTGGACCGGGAGCGCACATCATAATGGATACGCTTTGTGATTATCATAACTTTGATATTCAATGGGGAAACCATGATCTTCTTTGGATGGGAGCAGCCTCGGGAAATGATGCTTGTATGGCAAATGTAATCCGTATGTCTATGCGTTATGCCAATTTGGCTACATTGGAAGATGGATATGGTATCAATCTACTGCCGTTGGCTACGTTTGCCATGGATGTCTATGGAGATGATCCTTGTGAGATCTTTGCGCCGAAATTGAATTTTTCCGATTCTCGTTACAATGAAAAGACATTGCGTCTCATTACACAGATGCATAAAGCCATTACCATTATTCAGCTGAAACTGGAAGCTGCCATCATTGACCGTCGGCCGGAGTTAGGTATGGGCAACCGGAAGCTGTTGCATCTGATAGATTTCGAACGAGGAGTCTTTATGTACGATGGAAAGGAATATGCTTTACGTGACACAAACTTCCCGACAATCGATCCGGCAGACCCCTATAGGCTTACGGAAGAAGAGCATGATTTGATGGAGAAGATACATGCTTCTTTCATGAATAGTGAGAAATTGAAAAAACACATGCGCTGTCTGTTTACCTACGGTGGCATGTATCTGGTATGCAACAGTAACTTACTTTATCATGCGTCGGTTCCTTTGAATGCTGACGGAAGCTTCAAGCATGTAGTAATCAATGGAAAGGAGTATTGGGGAGAGAAACTGTTGAAAAAGGTGGACCAATTGGTACGTACCGCCTACTTTGGTGAAGATGGTTCGGATGAAAAGGCGTTTGCGCTTGACTATATGTGGTATATGTGGTGTGGTCCGGATGCTCCCTCGTTCGACAAAGACAAAATGGCCACGTTTGAACGCTATTTTGTAGAAGACAAATCGTTGCATAAGGAGACGAAGGGATATTATTATACACTGCGGAATGAAGTGGAAGTATGTAACAGAATTTTGCGGGAGTTTGGCATAGATCCCGAAGCTCATGCCCATATCATCAACGGGCATGTGCCGGTCAAAACTATCAAGGGAGAACAACCCATTAAGGCTGAGGGAAAAATGCTTGTAATTGACGGAGGATTCTCCAAAGCCTATCAGCCGGAAACGGGTATAGCCGGATATACATTGGTCTATCATTCGCATGGTTTGCAGCTGGTACAGCACGAACCTTTCCAAAGTCGGCAGAAAGCTATTGAAGAGGGGCAGGACATCAAGTCGACCACATTCCTAGTGGAATTCAATTCGCAACGTATGATGGTAAAGGATACGGATAAAGGACGTGAACTGCGTACTCAAATTGAAGATTTAAAGAAACTCCTTGTGGCCTATCGTACCGGTCTGATAAAAGAGCATGTATGATTGGGCAATTAGCAGGAGATTGAATTATTGAATCCGGAGGGCGGCATTTAGTATTTGAACAGTACAATGCCGCCCTCTATGATTATTCCTTTGTCATAGGTCGCATTACGGTCGTAGTGGCGGTCCCAGCCATAGCCTCCACTGACAAATAGGCCCACATTTTCGGTCAGTCTGTATTCCATATTGATACGTGTCTGCAGAGAATATAGACGGGCTGGACAGTTTACCTCGTTCTTGCGGAATGTTTCAATATGACTGTATCCCAGGTCTCCACTGACAAATAGACGTTTGTAGAGAGGCAATTCTGCTCCGGCACGATAGAAAACCGCACCGGAAAACTTATCGTTAAAGTCAAAATAGGGAGCACCAACTCCTAGAATAGTGTAAAGCTTGTTGTTTTTGAAACGGGCGCCCAGATTCAATTTAGTCGTATTGCTTCCTGAAACCAAGAGTTGTATGTGGGTGTGCGGATTGGCATTGACTAAGCCCAGTTGTAAGCCATCGAATTTCTCCTTGTAATAATTGAACAAGCCGATTTGCATTCCCTTAGCACGAGAAGCCATATTAAGCAAGCCGATTTGTACTCCTTTGAGTTCGCGTCCCGCTACATTCCCTATTCCCGACAGTTGGAGTCCCTGCATATCTTCACCTGTAATGTTAAGTAGCCCGCCTAGTTGTACTCCCGCTGAAGAACCTCCGGCCACGTTCATCAGTCCAGATAATGTCAGTCCGTGATAGTTGTTGCCTGTAATGTTGGCTATACCAGTCAGTAGTAGACCGCTACCATTATCGCCAATGAAGTTCATCAATCCGGCAGCAGTAATTCCCCGGTTGTTCTCACCTGTGATGCTGACTAAGCCTGAGGCCAACATTCCTACCCCTTCATTCCCATTGATACTGACCATTCCGGCAGCGGACAGCCCTCGATAGCCATGTTTGTTGATGTTGGTGATTCCTGACAGTTGGATGCCTTGCATACGATGGCCTACACTGTTTGAAAATCCTGCCAATTGGATGCCTTTTACATTCTGTCGTGTGTTGCTTCCCAATATATTAATTCCCAGTCCGGTCAGATTGTTCTGTGAAGAAAAAAAGCCCAGGTTGAAGATTGTAGTACCTATGCTGTCAGCTGTTTGTGTAGAGATGCCTTTCCATAATGACAGATTGATACCGACGGGTTTCAGTGAGCTGGAAGCCGACTGTTGGGTAGGGGATTGGGCAAAAAGAGTCCCTGCCATGAGCAGGGACATCAGAAGTATTATAGAGTTTTGTTTTCTCATCCTTTGGCCTCTTGATACAGGAAACGCTTGATGGACTTCTTGGGAGTCTTTTCAAACTCTTCCGGATAGATTTTCATTTTATAAAGCTGGCTGTAGGCTGGAAGTTCGGCATTCAGGGCTACCCGATTTTCTTCCATAACCCGTTCGATGTCTTCGTTGGTCAGGCCATGGGCGAAAGCATCGTCGAAGTCTGGATAGACCAGGCCGACCAGTCGTTCGTTCTGCTGTACAATGATGCTTTCGGCCACATACGGCATATTGTTCAGTTTGTCTTCAATTTCCTCCGGATAAATGTTCTGTCCGCTGGGGCCAAGGAGCATATTCTTGCTGCGTCCCTTGATCGTAACGTTTCCTTCACGGTCCATTAGAGCTAAGTCACCTGTATGCAGCCAGCCGTCCGGTTCCAGTACTTCTTGGGTAGCTTCTTCATTTTTGTAGTAGCCAAGCATCACGTTGGGGCCGCGGCAGATGATTTCACCTGGGATATTTTCCGGGTCTGGTGAGGCTATTTTGATTTCCATACGTGGGGCAGCTTTTCCGCATGATCCCGGTTTGAAGCGTTTCCAGTCTTCGTAGCAGATAATAGGACCGCATTCGGTCATGCCGTAACCTACGGTATAGGGGAAATCTATCATTTTGAGAAACTGTTCTACATCGTGATTGAAGGCTGCTCCACCGATAATGACCTCTTCGAAGTTTCCGCCGAATGCCTGTACCACTTGTTCGCGTACGGTAGCCTTGATCTTATCGTTGACAAAAGGTACTTTCAGCAATAGTTTCATGGTCGGTGTTTCCAGTTTGGGCAATACATTCTTTTTGATAATCTTTTCGATGATGAGCGGCACGGCGACAACGATGCGTGGCTTCACTTCGGCAAATGCCTGGAAAATAATCTTCGGACTCGGCATGCGGGTCAGGTAATAGATGTGGCAACCCACAGCGATTTCATATAGAAACTCAAAAGCCAGTCCATACATGTGGGCCATAGGAAGCATGGATACAATTTTGTCACCACACTTCAGCGGCAGAACTTGGAAGGCGAAGGCCGTATTTGACCAAAGGCTGCGGTAGGGCAGCATTACTCCCTTGGAGTAGCTGGTGGTTCCCGAAGTGTAGTTGATGACGGCCAGTTCCTCCGGCTGGTCTTTGTGATAAGAAACGTGTTCCTTGCGGAAGTTCTTAGGATATTTCTTGCCAAAGAGTTCGTTGAGGTGTTCGCGGGCATAATCCACCTTTTCGCTTCGGGAAACAAGAATCGAAAAGTCTGTCATCATGAAAATGCCTTCCAGCAGTGGCATGGCGTTTTCATTCAGATTTTCCCATACCATATCGCCCACAAAAAGCAGTTTGGCTTCAGAGTGATTTACAATGTTGTGTATGTTGTCAGCTTTGAATTCGTGTAGGATGGGTACAATGACTGCTCCGTAGGTCAGTGTAGCCAGGAAGGTGACTCCCCAGTGCGAGCTGTTACGACCGCAGACGGCAATTTTGTCTCCTTTCTTAATGCCGCTTGCTTCAAAGATAATGTGAAGCTTTTCTATTTTTCGTGCAACGTCTTTGTATTGTAGGGTTGCTCCCTTGTAGTCGGTCAGGGCGTCCAGATCCCAGTTTTCTTTAATACTCTTCTCAATGTATGCGATAAAACTTTGTTCCATAATTATTGCACATTTTTGTTAGATTTGTGCAAATATAGCTTTTTCTCTATATAACACAAACGAATTAGTATAAATTTTGTTGTTTAGGCAACAAGTTCCTGTTTGTTTTTTCTTGCTTGCCGTTTGGTATAAATTTTGTCGATAACCAGTGCGATGGCTCCGTCTCCTGTGACGTTGCAGGCTGTTCCGAAACTGTCCATGGCAATGTACAGAGCTATCATCAGCGCCTGTTCCGATTCGCCGAAACTCAAAATGGACTGAAGGATGCCGAGTGATGCCATGATGGCTCCTCCGGGGACTCCCGGTGCCGCAACCATTGTGATTCCCAGCATGAAGATGAAACCGGCAAACAATTGGAAGTCATAGTGTATGCCTTGCATTATCATCAGTGCCAGGGCACAGGCCACAATCTTCAGCGTACTGCCGGACAGATGGATGGTGGCACAGAGCGGAATAACAAATCCTGCTATTCCGGGCGATACGCCATTTTTGACGGTCTGTGTCAGGGTGACGGGAATGGTGGCGGCCGACGACTGCGTGCCCAGTGCCGTGAAATAGGCAGGCATCATCCGTCCCAGTAGTCTGAATGGATTGCGGCGGGCGAACAGTGCGGCGATGCAATACTGGAAGACCAATAGGAAGATATGCAGCAGGAAAATGATACCGATAATCTTGATGAATACACTGAGAATGCCGAATACCTGTCCTGAGCGGGTCATGTTCAGGAAGATACCAAAGATATAGACGGGCAGCAGGGGCAGGATGACGGTACTGATGGTTTTCACGACAATCTCCTGAAAGTCCAGTGCTACGTTTTTTAGGGCATCTGTCTTCAGGTGGGCCAAGCCTAGTCCTAGGGTGAAGGCCAGTACGAGGGCTGTCATGACATTCATCAGCGGAGGAATGGCTACGTTGAAGTAGGGGAGGATGCCTTGGGCTTCGCTCACCTGCTCCAGCGGAACGTCCTGCTGTATGAGCGACGGGAAGAAAGTAGTGCCGGTGAAGTAGGACAGAAAGCCTGCAAACAGCGTGGCACCATAGGCTATCAGTACGGTGGCCAGTAACATCTTGCCCGCTCCTTTACCGATGTTGGCAATAGCGACGGTCACTAGCCCGACGATAATGAGCGGGATGGAGAAGTTCAGGAACTCACTGAAGATGCTGTTGAATGTGACAAATGCCCTGATCAGCATCATGGGTAGCACATTTCCGAAGGCGATGCCCGCAGCGATGGCTATCACGATGCGGGGCAGGAGACCGATATGTATCTTTTTCATTTAAATCTCATTTTTCCTATGAACAAATAAAGAACGCTTTTTGTTTTACAAACAGCATCAATTATGAAAACATATACGAAGGAAACAGCTATAGGAACTTATCATGCGTTGATTGAACATCTCATCGGCATGATGAACGCCTCTCCGGAGAAAGTATTCAATTTTGCTTTTTCAGGAGGCGATGTCCTGTGGCCTTTATTTGATGTCTGGGCTTATGATTATGGCGATCTAACTCCCTGGCATCGGATGCGTATCTATTGGACCGATGAGCATCATGTCCCCATGGAACATTCGGACAGTAATTACGGCATCTTTTCCCGGCTGTTGATTGATAAGGTTTCTTTTCCGTCCGATTCGGTTTTCCCCATCCTTTGTGGCAGTGCTTCCGATTTGAAGGCGGAGGCGGTTCGTTATGCCGGCAAGGTTCGTGCAGCTGTGCCCATGGTTGGCGGTATGCCGGTGTTCGATGCGGTGCTGCTGGGTGTAGAGCCGGACGGACATGTCGCATCGCTTTATCCCGGACAAGAGCATTTGCTTGCTTCGTCACAATTATATGTTGCCTGTACCAATCCCTACAGCGGACAGCGATGTGTTACCATGACCGGTACGCTGCTGCTTGCCGCGTCCCAGATTATCCTGTTGGCAGTAGGTAAGGGCAGGGCAGGAATCGTTCACGATGTGTTGAAATCGGGCGACACTTCTCCTTTAAGCTACATTGCCCACCATGCGGCTGACGTCAGGCTGTTTATGGACGTCTGCGCAGAGGGCGGGCAATGAGTCTGGTGGAGCGTCCGTGCTCCCCGGTTGTGTGTTTTTCAGCGTTGCCTATTTAATTAATTTTCCATTTACCTTTACGTTTTTCAGTTGGAAGTTCCGGATGAGCGACTTGTCTACATCGCCTTTCTCAGCTTCGATGTCCATGTTCTCGAAAGTGAAGTTGGTGAGTTCATATTGGTCGGAACCTTCGACGTCGAAGAACGTGTTGCACTTCAGGGTGATGTTGCGCATCGTCACCTGATCGGCATACGATTTCGGCATCTCTTTCTGTCCTTTCAAGTCGAAAAACTGTGTCCACGGGCGTACCAGGATACAACTTTTGGCGTCGCCTTTCACGTCTTCCACTGTGATGTAGTTGTAATGTTGCGGAGTGTCGGGACGCATTTTCAACCACAGGATGCGGCTGGCTTGCGTGATGGTGCAGCGGCGCAGGATGATGTTGTGGTTGTGGATGGACTCGCTGCCGCAAGTCAGTCCGCTGTGGCAGAATCCGTATGTGCAGTCCTCGATGATGACGTTGCGGTTTCCGCCGTTGTTCGGATCCTTGTCGGCCTGCGGCCCTTTTCCACCTTTCAGGGCTACGGCGTCGTCGTTCACCGACATGTAGCAACCTTTGATCAGTACGTTGGTGCAGGCATCTACGTCCACCGCGTCGCTACTTGGCGCCTTCACGGGAGCAGCCGGAGCGAAGATGTGCAGGCCCAGCAGTTTCACGTTGTTGCAGCGATAGAGGTGCGTGGTCCAGAAGGGCGAGTTGATGAAGCGCACGCCGGAGAGTTGCACATCGTTGCTGTTCGAGATATATACCAGACGCGGACGCATCTCGTCCATGTTGGTGCATTTGGGGTTCCACTGGCGGCGGAGCCAGAACGATTTCCAGTAGCGCAGACCGTTGCCGTTGATGGTACCGCTGCCCGAGATGGTGAAGCCGTTCACCTTGTCGGCGTTGATCAGGGCAGAGAAGTATTTCACGGTTTGTCCTTCGATGCGGGTATCCACGATGGGGAAGTTACTGATGTCGTCGCTGCCCTTCAGTGTGGCGCCTTCTTCCAGATGCAGGTGGGTGCGGGGTTTGAAGAACAGGGCGCCGGTCAGGTAGGTACCCTTCGGTACGATGACTACACCGCCCTGCTCGGCGGCACGGTCGATGACGGCCTGTATCTTTTCCGTCTGGAGCACGGTGCTGTCGTTCACCACGCCGTAGTCGGCCAGGTTGTAGGCGGTACCCAGGTCGCGGATGTTTACAATTTCGTTTTGTCTGAACCACTCGGGTATCGGCGTCCCGTCGGGGAAGAGATCCTGCTGTCCGAACATCGGCAGGCTGAGGAGGGCGCTTACGAATAAGGCAATCAGTTTCATGGCTGTAATTTCTTTTAATGTGTGTTGTAATCAAGTATATTCCGACTGCAAACTTAAGAAATATTGCCTTTGTCGGGAGAAAATGATTGATTTTAATCCTGCGTGGAATGACTTTTTCTATCTTTGCCTTTGAAATGTGTAATGCAAAATCCATTCACACTGATATGTCTCGTATTCTTCTTATAACCATCTTTTGCATGTGGCTGCCTTTGCAGCTGATGGCCCAGGGCTTCACCGTCCGGGGCAGGGTAGTGGACAAACTCTCGCGTCAGCCCGTGGCCTACGCCAACGTGTCGCTTTACGGTAATCCCGGCCAGGGCGCTTCGACCGACAGCCTGGGGCAGTTCCGCATCGAGCACGTGGCGCCGGGCATCTACCTCGACCTGCAGAACGTCACGAAGAGCGTCCTCCGCCAGCAGGACGTGCTGATGAGCACCGGCGTCGTCGAGAATCCCGAAGCCCCCGCCTCCGAGCAGCGTTACGTCATGAAACGCCTGAAGCAGGAGAGCGGCACTCTGCTGCCCACCATCGGCCTGACGGTGGAATTCTGAGCCGTGGAGGCAGAGAGGAAAAATTCCGGACAGCAGAAGACCGGCCTTTGCCCGAAAAAGCGTACCTTTGCCGACGAAACGGCCGGCGACGGCGAAAACACGATACAGAAATGATGAACCACTCCCATACACACTCCCTGTGGCAGGGCCGCCCGGCAGCCTGGCTCCTGGCCTTTGTCCTGCTGCTCGCCGCGGGCAGCCTGCGGGCGCAGAAGCAGGACGGCTACTTTGGCGACAGCGCCCTCTATGCCCTGTCCATGCAGATGTTCGACAGCCTCCGGTCGCCTGCCTTCTTCGACATGCAGCGGCGCGGACTGGAACGCGCCGTGGCCACCGGCAATGCCCACTTCGACTACGTGTTCCGCTCCGCCCCGTTGTCGCGTTGCGAGGCGATGGGCGACAAGCCGGGCTTCCTGCGTGCTGCCGACGGGCTGATAGCCCACTACCAGGCGCAGGCCGACGATTCGCTGCTCTATTCCACCTGGGCGCGCCGCGCCGACCGCCTGCTCGTGTGGGGCGACTACGTGGAAGCCGTCCTTTCCCTGCGCGGCATGGCCGACTATGCCCGCCGCCACAACCACCCGTTCGGGCTGCTGAACGCCGACTTCTACTTCGGCCAGTGCTACCTGAGCAACGGCCAGGACTCTGTGGCCGCCCGCCACTACCGCCAGGCCATGGCGGGAGCCATCCGCTACGGTTCGCCCGGACTGGTGGCCCGCAGCGGCTTCAACCTCGTCAACATCCTGCAAGGCTGGGGACGCTACGACGAGGCCCTGGCCCTGAGCGACTCGCTGCCCGCCTTCATCCGCCAGTGGGAGGTGATGAAAGGCATCGCCGTCAACCCCGTGCTGCGGGTGCAGAACGCCATGTACCGCCTCAAGGTGCTCATCAGCCGTGCCGACCTGCCCGCCGCCACCGCCTGGCGCGACACGATGCTGCTATATAATAAGATGTATGCCGACCCCTCGCAGCAGGAGGAACTGCAATACACGCTGGCTCGCTACGAGCGCCTGGCGGGCAACAACGCCGAGGCCGAACGCATCCTGCGCCTGCTGGCCGACTACAGTCGCAGCCGGGGCAACCAGGCCCGCATGGCGCGCTACTACCGTTCGCTGGCCGACGTCCTGCACGCCGAAAGGCGCTATGCCGAAGCCGCCGACTGCTACCGCCTCTATGCCGAGGCGGCTGACAGCGCGCAGGTAGCTACCTCGAACGCCCAGCTCAACCGCTTGTCGCGCCTTTACCGCCTGGACGAGCTGGAGCAGGAGAAGCGCGTGGCCCTGGCCGAGCAAAGCCGTGCCCGCACGCTGGCCTGGTCGGCACTGATAGTGGCCGTGCTGCTGTTGGCCCTTTGCGTGCTGCTGGTGGTCCACCATCGCCGCCTGCGGCAGAAGAACCGCGAGCTGGTGGCCCGCATTCGCAGCCAGGAAGAAGCCGAGCAGCGTGCCGAGGAAGCCGCCCGCCGTGCCGAGGCCGAACAGTCGTCTGACGAACTGTCGCGCGAGATGCAGCTCTTCCGCCGCCTGCAAGCGCTGCTGGCCGACGAAGAAGTGCTGTGCCGTCCCCGCTTGGGGCGCGACGAGCTGGCCGACCTGCTGGGCACCAACCGCACCTACGTGGCCGATGCCGTGGCCGCCTGCACCGAGCAACACTGGAGTGTGTCGCAGTACGTCGCAGCCGTCCGTGTCCGTCGTGCCCGCTACCTGATAGACAATCATCCCAAGCTGTCGCTGGGCGAAATTGGCCATGTATGCGGCTTCCAGTCGCAGAGCAGTTTCATCCGTTGCTACCGCGACCATTACGGTATAACGCCCGGCGAATACCGCAAATTCTCGTCTTCAAGACAATGAAAAGCAAAAAAATGCCTTTGTAGTCTATTGAAGCACAACGTTTTGCGCATACGAAATTAAAAATTGCGCATACGAAATTCCTTTTCTCCCCGTTTTTTTACTTTCGTGCCGTCATTCAAACCGAGTAACGACGCATGAACCTTTTCGACTCTGACATCTGCTGGGTGTACATCACCGACGACGGCCACCGACGCCGCATCCTGTTCTGCACCGACGACGAGCGCGACGCCCAGTTGCGTCCGCGCCTGGAGCGGGGCGAGCGACTGGTGTACCGCCGCCGCTTCGACAACACCTTCGACGCCCTGGCCCACAAGCTGATGCTCCAAAGCCTGTCGGCCTCGACGATAGACTGCCTCATCCGCCGCTACCGGAAACTGACTTCCGATGAGATTACATCCATATTATAAACCGTTAAAATGAACGAAAACATGAAGACAATGAACGAAAAACAACAGGCGGCGAATGGCCGCGAGGCCTACGAGGCCCCCAAGTGTGAAATCATCGAGATGCAGAACGAAGGCGACATTCTGGTAGGCAGCGACAAATTTTCGAATGAATCTTTTACAGAAAAACCCTGGGGAGGCAACTGGGACAACTAAAAAAACGGACGAAGCAATGAAAACAATGAAACATCTATTCCGGGCGCTGCCGCTGTGGACGCTGTTGCTCGGGGTCGCCTCGTGCGACAAGGAAGACATCGTGGCCGGTGGAAACGGCGCGGAGGCATCCGGCGAACGGGTGCCGATGACCTTCACCGCCCTGGCACCGCAGCCGGGACAAGCGCAGACACGTACCGAACTGCAACCGGGAGTAGAAGAAGACGGACAGACGACGTATGCCGTCTATTGGAACGCCGGAGACCGGATAGGCATCTACGACGGCGAGTCGTTCCGGCCTTTCACCATCGACCTGCAAGAAGGAACGGCGGCTGCCGCCGACTTCAGCGGAGAAGCCTTGCCGGGGACTGGGAGCTATCTGGCTTTCTATCCTTACAGTGAGGGGCTGACCTGTACGGACGGCGCCGTTGGTTTCACCCTTCCCGTCACTCAGACGGCACAGGCCGGTAGCTTTGCCACCGGCACGAACCCCGCATGGGCGCAGACCACCGAAGCGGGCGGACAACTGGCTTTCCACAACGCGGCCGCGCTGGTGAAGTTCACCCTGAAGGCCGAGGATGCCGCGCAGGTGTCGAACGCCGTGCTGACCGATACGCAGGGCAAGCCGCTGGCCGGTGGCTTCAGCCTGTCTGTAGCCGATGGTGGAGCTACCCTGAAAGCGGGCGATAGCGGAAACACTTCTGCTTTCGTCAAGCTGGATGGTAACTTCGGGAATACAAATGCCGATTATCTCTTTGTGGTGGCGTGCGGAGAAAAGCAGCTGGAGGGCGGCTTTACCCTGGCCTTCAACCTGAAGGACGGCGGGCAGAAGACCCTGACGGCTCCCGGCGGCCTCGGCACGGGGCAATCGCTGGCGGCAGGCGTGATAACCAATCTGGGCGAAATACCGCTGGACGGTGTGCCTGTGACCGGTGTTCCCATCAGCTACGGCGGCGACTCTTCCACCATCGATGCTACAGGAGAAGAAACCATTTGGGCGGACTGACCTGCTTGAAACGTAACGTATTGAACCAAAAAAAAAGAAATGACAAATGAAAACAAGAAATAGATTATACGATAAGAGCCGGCTACGCCTCCTTTGTCTGCTGACAGCGTTGCTCGGCTTATTCGGCGCCGGACACGCCTTGGCGGGCAATCCCACCACCCTCACCGTGGGCGGCACCAATGCACTTAACGGCGGCTACTGGACGACCGACGAAAGCGGCACCCTGACCCCCGACGGGGCAAGCGCAGACAACTACAATGTCTACTACGACGGCAACGGCACCCTGACCCTGAAGGACGCCACCATCAACGGCACGGATATCATCGGTCATGTCGGTGCGGGCATCTACGCAGAGGGCGACCTGACCATCGTGCTGGAGGGCAGCAGCACCGTCACGGGCGTTCAGGATCCAAACGGCGAATCCCAGAGCATCCGTGTGTCTGGGAACCTGACCATCCAAGGCGACGGCAGCCTGACCGCGCAGGGCGCTGGGACAAGCTCAGGCAGCAGTTATGGTGTCTTTGTCATTGGATCATTCACCCAGCAAAGCGGCAGCGTCACCGCCATCGGCGGCGACGTTAGCGGAAACTATACTTCGACAGGTCTCTATGTATACGGTGGCACAGTTACGGCGCAGGACGGGACGCTGACCGCCACCGGCGGTGACACCAGTGGCAGCAGTTACGGCATCTCTATGTCTTCGTCTTCGTCTGTCACCGTGGGCAGTGCCACCGTGACCGTCACCGGCGGCACAGGCAATTACAGTTATGGCCTTTATGTTAACCCCTCTTCCCCTTCCGTTTCCCCTTGCGTGACCCTATCCGGCAGCGGCTCCCACACCCCCCGGAGCGGATCGGGGACGGACACGGCGGTCGGCATCTACCTTGTTAACATTTGGAGCAGCACAGGGTCTGTGACCGTCGGGAACGGCTCCACCCTGCTGACCAACAGTGTGATATTTAGGGATTCGTCTTTCAATGAAAATCCGCTGGCCCCCACCGGCGACGGCAGCTGGCTGATCTACGGCCAGAGCGGCCAGACCAGCGCCGTGGGCGGCAACTATACCCTGGAAGAGAACCTCACCATTGAAAGCGGGAACACCCTCACCATCCCGGCGGGCAGCACCCTGACGGTGCCCCAGGGCAAGACCCTGACCGTGAACGGCACCCTCACCAACCAGGGCACGCTG
>ENA-OOUL01000057-OOUL01000057.1-human-gut-metagenome-genome-assembly--contig:-NODE-57-length-32099-cov-8.052641_pt1 | contig 32099 bp, 27 predicted proteins | sample MGYA00241544_ERZ501270 | MGnify/ENA primary metagenome ERZ501270 (study PRJEB25962, sample SAMEA2042283) | human gut metagenome | biome: human gut; feature: human-associated habitat; material: faeces...
ATTTAAAGTCCAGTGAGAGGGGTGCAGTACATTTTTGACATGCACTTATTCAAAGTATTTGATTCGACTATTAGTTTTACTTAGATCTATCTTTTCCGATGAAATCCCCATAAAGCGGAGTCGCTATATCAAATCCACCTGCAACTGCTAGAACTTGGCCTGTGATGTATTTAGATTCATCGCCGGCGAAGAATAATACAGCATTGGCTATTTCTTCAGGCAAAGCCATTCTATTTAAAGGAACATGCTTTAAGAACATTCCTTGGAATGCTTCGTTTATGTTTTGCTTTACGGCATCAGTTGCTGTAATTCCAGGTAGAACAGCATTACAACGAATGTTGTTTCTAGCTTCAGTTACTGAAATCAATTGAGTTAAATAGTTTATGGCAGCTTTTGAAGTTCCATAAGCTACTTGAGACAAATCTGGAACTTTACCTCCGATAGAAGAGATATTGATGATAGATCCGCCGCTTTTATCCATATACTTTAGTGCTGCTTGTGAAGTCATAAATACGCTTTTAAGATTGATACTTATCGTATCGATAAATACTTTTGAATCAGTATTTCTTAAGTCTCTATCTTTTGTAGGGTCACTGGTTCCAAAATTGTTGACCAAGATATCTATATGACCTTCTTTTTTACCGACTTCTTCTACTGAAGAAGAAAAGCTTTCTTCTTTAGATGCATCACAAAATACGGGAAATACTCTTTCCTGCCATTCTTTAGGAAACTGAGCTATTGAATCGTTAGCTCTTTGAATGTTTCTAACAGCCATATAGACTTTTGCACCTTCATTTAGAAATGATTTGACGATAGCAAATCCAATTCCTCTAGTAGATGCTGTGACTATTGCAACTTTTCCTTGTAATCTCATTTTTAACCTTCTTTCTATACTTTTTGCAAGCAAAAGTATTATATCTTCTAATATAAGTAAATAAAGATGAAATAAAAAACCACTCATTATGAGTGGTGATAATATCTAGGTGGTGGACCGTAAAGGACTCGAACCTTTGGCCCGCTGATTAAGGGTCAGCTGCTCTACCAACTGAGCTAACGGTCCATCGCTATTTAAGATAGCGGAAGTAAATATACACAAGTCGAAATAAAAATGCAATAGTAAATTTTAAAAAAATGAAGAAACATAATTTGAATTGCATTTATAAGGCTGAATTGTGTAAGACTCGTTGCTATTATAAAATCAAGTTATTGGTTTTATCTATTTATATATCTGTGTGTTAAATATTAAATAGACACAATCAAAGGACTAATATTTAAGTAGTTATAGAATCTATTAGAGCAAATTATGTAAGCTAATTGTAAAGGAATTACATAAAAGCTAATATTCATTAAAAAATAGTCACAATTGAGCTTAATTTACTCGGTATGATAACAGATTAAATATTTAATTATTAAAAAAGTATTTAGTAAAAATTAAACACAAAATAAAAAGTGTTCATTTTTTCTTTTACTTTTGCTAATCAAATAAAAAAACTATAAAAAAATAGATATTTTTTCTAAAAAAATCAATATATTGAAATTTCTTGAATTAAATATAGCTAAGTTATATAAATACTACATCTACGAAAGATTTTTCTAAATCTACGCAATGAAAGGATATTTTGAAAAATGAAAAAATTTGTTTTGGCTTTTGGTATTCCTGTGTTGGCAGTCGCTTCTTTGATTGGATCTGGTTATGCAACATGGTATTTCAACAGTGGTATCGTTACTGATGATAAAGGAATTACAGTAGAACCTACACCAAAGCAGGTTGTAGGTGCTATGTTCCAACAACATGGGGAGGGTATTAAACTAGTTCTTGATCAATCAGATAAAACTGCAACTGATGGAATGCCCACTGGTCGTAAGGGTGTTCATTTTGAAGGAGCTTTCCAAGAGTCTTTGATAGCAGATGTTGATGGAAAACCCGAGACTCCTGATACGTTCGTTAGTGGAACTTCTTATAAAATAACTACTACAATTAAAATTCCTTCAGAAGTTGCTGAATATGTTGATTTCACATTCGATGGCAAAACTTCCTCTGCCGATGGCAAAACTTTATCTGTCGATGACAAAAATTACGTAACTCTTACAAAAGAATCTACATTTGCAGCAGAAGATGATCATGAGAATTTTTTCAAAATTTCTTCTGATTTGCATAATACTGATGTGACTGTTGCATATGCAAAAGATCAAGATGGAAAAAGTAAAGAGCCTTCTACATCGGATGAGTATGACACTATGAAGAAAGCTGTATCTAATAAAACCATTATGATTGACTTTACAGCTGAAATTGTTGTTAAGTAGTCTAATAATCTTTCAGTTTTAAGGGAGTTCTTATATGAAAAGGTACTACATGAAATCATTGTTATTTGGTTTTGTGGTACCTTTTTTTGCTATTTTATCATTATTTGGTGTTGGATATTCAACATGGTACTTTGTAAATGATGTGACTAAAGATAACATAACTATTTCTACCGATATAACAGGTGTTGCTGATTTTGGAAAGATAGTCATTAATTATGATAAAAATAGTGTAGAAGATATTAGTTCGCCTTCTTTGAATTCTAAAATAATTGTTGAATCTGATAGAATCCATTTGATTAATCCGTTTTATGTACATTATCTACTTCCGAAAGGAGCATTAATTTCTAGTGCAGGAAACGTACTTAAATTTAACTTGCAATTAACAGTTGATTCTGGATATGCAGCTGCCAGCCAAATGTCTGTCAAAAATGTTATGAATGTGTCCTATTTACCTTATTCACACGATAATAGCTCAGATCGGAATCTTATTAATGTTGGTGAAAAGGATGTAGATGTAACAACACCAGCAGATAATACTAGAAGAACAGTAATTTATAATGGAATTCAGTGGCGACAAGATATTGAACTAGTAAATTCTAAAGATTCTACTAAAGATCTTTACAACCAGTTTACAGTAAGCGATGAAGGCAGAGTTGAAGAGGATGATCAATATAAAGTAGTGAGTCCGAGTGACTCTACTCTTAGAGAAGCTGATAAGGAAGCTGCTAAGGACACATTCGTCTTTTGCTCTGACAATCTATCTTTTAATTTTCCAAAAGACTTTAAGATTACTGATAATTCAGATGAAGTTGATGTTAAAAAGAATGTGTATTTATATAAAGATGTAGCTCAAATCTTTAGTAATGCAAATATTTCTTTTACTTTTTCAGTGTCGCTTTAATAAATAATAACAAGAAAGAAGGTATATATGGGTTTATCAACATTGGTACTGATTGTATCTGCAATATCATTGGTGTGTTTTGCAATTGTCTATATTTGTATCTTCTCCTTTTATTACTTTAATAGAAAAAAGTGTATAGAAAACAAATTAGAAGATAACGAAGTAATTAAGATTTTGGATAAAGATATTGAGAAGTATGATAAGAAGAAAAATAAAAAACTATCTTTTATAGATACTTACTATAAGAGAAAAAAGAGAAAAAAAGTCGGAAATATTATTTCTAATAGTATTGTAGGGATATTCCTTGTCGCTCTCATAGGTTTCTTTGTCTGGGCTACTGTGATGAAGTCGAATGACCAGACTACTTATTTTGGAGATAAGACATATTTAGTTGTTCAGACTTCTTCTATGGCATCTATCAACGATAACAACAAGTATTTGAAAGATGGTAGTATAGATTCAAAAGATAAGATGAATACGAGAATATCTCAGTATTCTTTTATCGGAATCGATAAATTCAAATCCGAAGATCAAATAAAAGTATATGACATAGTAGCTTTTAGAATGGACGATAAGATAATAGTTCATAGAGTTTATTCTATATCTATAGGAGAAAAAGATGGGCATAAATTGTTCACCTTTAGAGGAGATGCGAACCCAGCCTCTATGTCGGGTGAAATTAATGTCACATCGGATAGAATAGTCGGAGTTTTTGATGGCTATCAAAATCAAGTATTAGGATCTATAGTCATCTATATTCAATCTGGTACGGGATTGATTTCAGTCTTTGCTATAGCAATAGTGTTGATGGTATATATCTTCTATTATGATAGAATCGATCTTAGACTTACTGAAAGATATGAAGCCTTGATGAAGGAAAGATTTGGTAATAAAGCATCCCTTTGCATAGTTGTTACTTTTACTAAGCAAACATATATTCCTTATAGTGAAGAGGATATTAAAAGATAAAAGGAGGTTTGAATAAGATGAGAAGAAAAACATTATTAAATAGAAATGTTATTATTGTTTTGATGCTCTTCATCTTTTTGATGACCGCTTTTGTTTCTACTGCTTATTCTTTGTGGTACTTCCCTAATTCTGGAAATCCAAAGACAGTTAACGCTGATATGAAGGTGGATGATATAGAAGAAAACTTTAAAAAAGATAAAGATAGTTACTTAAAAATCATAGATTGTAGAGATGGCGTGATTCCTGATTATGACACCGATTTTGCTAAAAGCGAATCAGGATTCTTGGATAATTCAATAAATTTCACCGATAATGGCAATATTTTCCAAGGAAAGAAAGGTGACTATTCAAAGAAAGTATTTAGTGTTCCTTCTTTAAATTTAAGATCTTTTGTATCTAGTGTCTTTTATCGCTCTAGTGTCTTTTATGGCTCAGATACTAGCGTGACAGACAAGACAGAAATTTACTTATATGATTTATTAAATTCCAAGTATAAGTTAGTAGATCATTTAACAAACGAGAGCATTGAATTAAGAAATAAAAATGGCACTAGTTCTGATGGTGGTGACATGGGTGAACCGCTTGATGCTAAATCATATTCTTCTACTAAATTTGAAGATTATAGGAAAAATATAGGATACCCTTTTTCTAAATCTAGAATACTATTTTTAGTCCCTAGAAATACTGAAACTCCTACGGTAGGTGATTACAATATTTATTTTCATAACGAAGCTACAGGCGGCGACAATAAGAATAGTAAAGATTATAGTAAATTAGATCATGTGTGGCTTTGGAATGATAGAACAGATTTTGGAGTTTCATTGCCTTTGACGGGTCCTGTGACTAAAGATGACAAGATTTATAATAAATCATTGCAAATTAATTATGAGACTTTTTATGAAGCTTGCAATGATTTCAAAGGCACAAAACAATCCAGGTTTATCATGACGCCTCAAACAGCACCTACAGGTATTGTATTTAAGACGGAAAAAGGAACAGATTTTGCTCCTAAAGACGATAAAAAAGGAAACATTGAGTACTTAGCTTTGCCTTTACCTCCTAACAATTCCAAATTTGATATTTATATTAATGCTGCAAAAGATGGCAAGTTTACAATCGAAACTGATCAAGATGTCGATCTTACAAAGAATAAGAACATAGTTTACTATTCGAAGAGTGGTCTTGATCACTTATGGATGTGGCCTAGCGATAAATCAGCACCAAGTGTTTGGATTTCATCTAATTATGTTTATAAATTTGACAACATGACTAATTGCAATAAGACTGTTTCTTGTTTCTCATACAATTATGGTGAAAAGTTTAATTTCTACAAGAATTGGAAAGGACCTGACGGAACAATGCCTGATGGTACTCCAGCGCAATTATCTCCTGGATTTACTTTTGATAAAAATTATAACTATAATCAGCTAAAATTGGTGAAATACGGAGGTGGTAGTGAAACCGATACTATAGATATCAGTGGTTTGTTTAACGGTACTTCTGAATGTACTTCCATTTATTTGATTGAAGAAAATGGAATTGTTACTCCATGTTCGTCGAAGACTGAGTTTATTGAAAAAGTGAATAAACTGAATTAGGTTCTAAATAAATACATTTTATTTAAAGAAAATGTCTACGGATTGCCGTAGACATTTTTATGTTAGGGCTTTACATTCAATATGTTGCTTTTTCAACTACTTTTTTATTAAAAATTCTCTTTAAAGGCTTGACAAAACGCCCGGAACTGATATCATTATCAACGCACGAACGGGAGATGTTCGTATTTTTTATGCGATAAGTACGAAACGCCCGGAATCGTGGACATAAAATTAAGAGGGATAAGATAAATGCCTACAATTAACCAGCTTGTGCGTCATGAGAGACGCAGGCTCGTAAAGAAGTCCCTTTCTCCTGCATTGGGCAAGAGATGGGATTCTCTCAACAAGAAGATGAACAACACTCCAGCTCCTCAAAAGCGTGGAGTTTGCACCCGTGTCGGAACTATGACTCCTAAGAAGCCTAACTCCGCTCTTCGTAAGTACGCTCGTGTTCGTTTGACTAACAACTATGAAGTCACTGCTTACATCGGTGGAGAAGGACACAACCTTCAGGAGCACAAAGTTGTTTTGATCCGTGGTGGCCGTGTACGTGACCTTCCTGGTGTGCGTTACCACATCATCCGTGGTGCTCTTGAGTGCTTCGGTGTCGAAGGTCGTAAGCAATCAAGATCTCAATACGGAACCAAGAAGAATGGTGAGATCCAGAAGAAGTAAAGTTAGGAGTTAATGAACAATGCCTAGAAAGAATGGTTCAATCGAGAAGAGAGACGTACTTCCCGATCCTGTGTACAACAGCAAACTTGTTACTCGTCTCATCAACAAGATCATGAAGGATGGTAAGAAAGGTCTTGCCCAAAGAATCCTTTATGAGTCATTTGAAAAAGTAGAGAAGAAAACTGGCAAACCCGCCATGGATGTCTTCGGACTCGCTCTTGGAAACATCATGCCTGAAATCGAGCTCAAGGCTCGCCGTGTCGGTGCTGCTAACTACCAAGTACCTGTCGAAGTCTCTGCTGACCGTCAGGTTACTCTTGGACTCCGTTGGCTCGTCAACTATGCTCGTCTCCGTAATGAGAAGACCATGGTAGACAAGCTTGCTGGAGAAATTATCGACGCTGCAAATGGTGTCGGTGGTGCTGTAAAGAAGAAGCAAGATACCTTGAAGACTGCTGAAGCCAACAAGGCCTATGCTCACTACCGCTACTAGTCGTCCTAAGACTCAAAATATAGAGAGGAAACCATAAAAATGGCTAATAAGGAAGACTCAAACGTACAGTCGTTTGAAGCTATTGCCGAGGACCACGTTCGTAATATTGGAATTATGGCCCACATCGATGCCGGTAAGACAACTACATCTGAACGTATTTTGTTCTATACCGGACGTACCCACAAGATAGGTAATATCGATGATGGTAATACTTCACTCGACTTCATGAAGCAGGAGCAAGAGCGTGGTATCACTATTCAATCCGCTTGTACTACCTGTCTTTGGAAGGAAAGAACAACTCAGGAAGAGTATCGTATTAACTTGATCGATACTCCGGGACACGTCGACTTTACAGCTGAAGTCGAGCGTTCACTTCGTGTTTTGGACGGAGCTGTTGCTGTTTTGGATGGAAAGAACGGTGTTGAGCCTCAAACTGAAACTGTTTGGAGACAGGCTGATAAATACAACGTTCCTTCAATCGTTTATGTCAACAAGTTGGATTCTATCGGATCTGATTTCGAGATGTCTTTCCACTCAATCAAGGAAAAGCTTGGTGCAACCGCAATTGCTATTCAGTATCCTTTGGGAACTGAGAAGGAATTCTATGGTGTCATCGACTTGGTCAAGATGATAGGATGGAAGTGGGTTAATGAAGTAGATCCTAGAACTAACTCCATTCCTGCTCCTACTCAAATTGAAATTCCTGCTGAGTATATGGAGAAGGCCCAAGAGTGGCGTCAAATGATGTTGGATGAATTGGCCAACAACGATGACGAAATCATGATGGAAGTTCTTGAAGGAAAAGAACCTACTGTCGAAGAAATTCAGGCCGCTTTACGTCGTGGAACCATTTCTCACAAGTTCCACCCTGTTCTCGCTGGAGCTTCATTCCGTTCTAAAGGTATTCAAACATTGCTCGACGCTATTGTCGACTATTTGCCTTCACCTTTGGATATTCCTGCTGCTGTTGGAAAAGACAAGGAAGGAAATGATGTCGAGTGCAAGCCTAATTCAAATGCACCTTTCGTTGGACTCGCATTCAAAATTACTACCAACCAATTTGGTAAGCTCACATTCTTCCGTGTGTACTCTGGTACCTTGAAGAATGGTTCATACTTGTACAACGCCACTCGTAATGTCACTGAGCGTGTCTCCAGAATTGTTCTTATGAACGCTGACTCTGAAGAGGATGTCTCCGAAGTCAGAGCTGGAGAAATCGCAGCTATTATCGGTCTCAAGTCCACGAAGACTGGTGATACCCTCTGCACTGAAGAGAATCCTACATATCTTGAATCTATCAAGTTCCAAGATCCTCTTATCTCTGAGGCTATCGAAGCTGATAAACACACTGACACTGATAAGATGGCTGTAGTCCTTATGAAGTTCTGCGAAGAGGATCCTACCTTCCACTTCTACACAAATAAGGAAACTGGACAATCCATCATTGCTGGTGTCGGAGAACTCCAACTCGATGTTAACTGCACCCGTTTGAGAGATGACTACGGTATTCCTGTACACGTAGGTGCTCCTCAAGTTGCTTACAAGGAAACTATTCGTAAGTCTGCTACCTGTGAAGGTAAGTACATCAAGCAATCTGGTGGACACGGACAATACGGACACGTTATCTTCAAGTTCTCACCTAACCCTGGTAAGGGAATCGAGACACAGAATGAAGTCACTGGTGGTCGTATTCCTAAGGAATTCATCAAACCTTCAATCGATGGTTTGGTAGAAGCTACTGCCCATGGTTTGGTTGCTGGATATCCTGCAATTGACATCAAGGCTGAGTTGATGGATGGATCATCACACCCTGTCGACTCTTCCGAAGCTGCTTACAAGATGGCATCTTCAATCGCCTTCAAACTTGCAGCTCAAAAGTGTGACCCTGTCATCCTTGAACCTATTGTCAAGGCTGAGATCACCACTCCTGAGCAATATCTCGGTACTGTTTTAGGAGATATTTCCTCAAGACGTGGAACAGTTACTGATACAAGCACCAAAGGTAATGCTCAAGTCATTAGTGCTTTGGTACCTCTTGCAAACATGTTCGGATACATCAACGATCTTCGTTCTATGACTCAAGGCCGTGGTATCTACACTATGGAATTTGCTCAGTATCAAGAAGTTCCTAAGTCCATCCAGGAACAAATTGTCAAAGCCCGTACAGGTGCTGGCAATTAGTCGAATTTGATTCGTTAGTTAAAAACCTACATAAAACGCTTTCAATGGCTCTACACCAGCTATGGGCCTTTATTGAAAAAAAAGCCTTACTAATGTATATTTATAAGGCTACATAGCAATGCTGGCAAACCAATTTTTAAGGAGGCTTATAAAAGCTTATGGCAAAGGAGAAATTCGATAGAAGCAAACCGAACGTTAACATCGGTACAATTGGACACGTCGACCACGGTAAGACAACTCTTACTGCTGCTATTACCAAGGTTCTCGCCGAGAAGGGTGAGGCCAAGGCTATGGCTTATGACCAAATCGACGCCGCTCCTGAAGAGAAGGCTCGTGGTATCACCATTAACGCCGCTCACGTTGAATACGAGACTGCTAAGAGACACTACACCCACGTCGACTGCCCGGGACACGCTGACTACGTCAAGAACATGATCACCGGTGCTGCTCAGATGGATGGAGCTATCCTCGTCGTCGCTGCTACTGATGGTGTTATGCCTCAGACCCGTGAACACGTCTTGCTTGCAAAGCAGGTCGGTGTTCCTTACATCGTTGTCTTCCTCAACAAGTGTGACCAAGTCGATGATCCTGAACTCATCGATCTCGTTGAGATGGATGTCCGTGACCTTTTGAGCAAGAACGGATTTGACGGAGAGAACTGCCCTGTCATCCGTGGATCTGCTTTGAAGGCTCTTGAAGCTGAATCTGGATCTGCTGATGAGCAATGCATCGTCGATTTGATGAATGCTTGCGATGAGTCCATCCCTGATCCTGTCCGTGATATCGAGAAGCCTTTCTTGATGGCTGTCGAAGATGTTATGACCATCACTGGACGTGGAACCGTCGCTACTGGACGTGTTGAGCGTGGTGAAATCAAGTCTAACGACTCTGTTGAAATCGTTGGTTTGATGCCTACTCGTACTTCCACCGTCATTTCACTCGAAATGTTCCGTAAGACCTTGGATTATGCAAAGGCTGGAGACAACATCGGTATGTTGCTCCGTGGTGTCGATCGTGACCAAGTAGTCCGTGGTCAAGTTATCGCCAAGCCTGGAACCATCGTTCCTCATGCAAAGTTCCGTGCTCAAGTTTATATCTTGACCAAGGAAGAGGGTGGACGTCATACTGCTTTCGCTGATGGATATCGTCCTCAGTTCTACTTCCGTACAACTGATGTCACTGGTGTCATCTCTTTGGAAGAAGGAAGCAAGATCGTCATGCCTGGTGACCACGTCGAGTTCAACGTTGAGTTGATCAAGAAGGTCGCTATCGAGAAGAACACTAAGTTCGCTATCCGTGAAGGTGGCCACACCGTTGGTGCAGGAACCGTCATCGATATTCTTGACTAATTAGTTCCTATTGAAACGATATAGCTCTGCTTCGGCAGAGCTATTTTTATTTCCATAGTTGATTAGATCTTAAACATTAAAAAAATTTTGATTCTTTCACTATTAAACAGGCACATATATTATGGATAACATTAGGTGATATGCTTATTTCTCTTTACTTTAAGACAAAACATCTCTATAATTATTTAGCTTTGTGAATATTTAACAAAGCTCTCTGCTATGCACCAGAAATGCTGTACATAGCCGTCATGTCCAAAGGGAGGAAAAAGAACATGAGAAAGTACGAAATCATGTATGTCCTTAAACCTGAACTCGGCGAAGAAGCTACCAAGGCTGAAATCGCTAAGCTTGCTGACATTCTCACCAATAATGGTGCAGTAGTTAACAAGACCACTGAGTGGGGTCTCAAAGACTTCGCTTATGAGATGGAAGGTTTCAAAAAAGGATACTACGTCATCCTTGAGATTGAGGCTGATCCCGACAAGAGCAAAGCTCTTAAGGAATTCCAACGTCTTGCTAGTCTCAACGCAAATGTTATCCGTTATTTGATCACTAAGGCTAATGCCTAGTAATCAACTAGAAAGGAAACATTTTAAATGGCAGTAAATCGTGTCGTATTGGTCGGAAGACTTACTAGAGATCCAGAGTTAAGAAAAACTACTTCTGATTCTAGCGTCGTATCATTCACTCTTGCTGTGGATGGAATTCCATCTAGAGATGGAAAGGCAAATGTCTCTTTCATCTCTTGTGTTGCTTGGAGAAACACTGCTGAAAATGTCGCTAAATTCACTCACAAGGGAAGCCTTGTCGCTGTGGATGGAAGACTTCAGCAAAGAACCTATATGTCTAAGGACAATAGGAAAGTCAGTGTTGTAGAAGTCGTATGTGATACTGTTCAGTTCTTGGAATCAAAACGCGACAGTGCTTCACGTAATGAGCCTAGCGAGCCTAGTGATGACTTCTCTTCATCTTCCAAAGCTGACGCACCTGTGGAAGGAATCGACACATCTGACGATGATTTGCCATTCTAGTATTCGATTTGATAATAATTAAAGAAAGGATGCATGAACTATGTTTGTGAAAAAGAAATTCACTCGTAAAAAGGTATGCTACTTCACCAAGAATCACATCAAGAACATCGATTACAAGGATGTTGAGACTTTGAAGAAGTTTATCTCACCTAACGGAAAGATCACACCTAGAGCTACAACTGGAACCAGCGCACGTTATCAACGTATGTTGGCAAAGGCTATTAAAAACGCTCGTTTCATGGGATTACTTCCGTTCGTTGACAACGACTAATCATATTGTAAGGTTAGACTTTAGGGGCTGTTACGAAATTGATTCCTCCAAAGGGTCAGTTCTGACAGCCTTTTTGCTTTCCATTTTTTCTGATTTCTTCTTGCTCGGCTTTACCTTCGGGAATTCCTCTCCATGTGTGTCTTCCGGCAGTTCATATTTTACCAGTGCATTCGTATTGCCACTTATGAAACTGAACAGCTTTCTGACATTGAACCCACAGCTGAACAGCATCATCTCCAGCTCTGCTTTCCGGATCCCCGTTCTTTTGAAACGGACTTTCGACATGTCTTCCTTCATGATTCCGAATACTCCTTCGGACTGTATGGATCTCAGTATCCTCATGCGGATTCCTTCCGAAGTCTTCGATATCCCTCAGAGTCATTTTCTTAAGAGAGAAGGCGAGAACGATGAATGCAAACATCCGATAGGGGTCGTAGGGCTTCTTGCCTACGTTGGGCCCATCTCCGAAGACCGAAGAGGCGATGATGGGACCGACCCCGGATGATTCCAGGACGGTGAGGAAAACGTCCAATTTCCTCTGTTCCTTCACATCCATCGGAAAAGAATAAAAAATCGAACATTGCTTTATGGTAAAATAAGCCATGGTGATACCTCGTGAACAAAGGTATTCTACCAAAAATGGCTCAGGGTTAGATTCCCTGGGCCATTTTTTGGCTTTTTTACTTCTTTTTGCTTCTAGTAGATGCTGTTTCCGAAGAGTTGATTTCGTAACAGCCTCTTTTTGGTTTAATCGTGAATATATTCACTAATATTTGAATCTAAATCATTAAGTTCTTTTTGGATGTCTTTATTAGAACTATCCAAGATATCCTTTTTAAGGAAGATCTTGCCATTATCTATTTCTATAAAATCATTGGAATTTGCTCTTATATAAAGCACTGTCTCTCTAGAGAATCCTATCCTCTGAAGGAAGATTATCACCGGCTCATGAGTTCCAAACTCGATGAATTCATACCAGTCATTGTTGAAGCTCTTCTGATTTGTGAATTCCTTGTATATATTCGAAAACTTGAGGAAATAATTTGATAGCTTGAAAAGGATGATTCCCTCGATATCTTTTAATGTGTTCGATATCAAGTAGTCAACCTGCCTTTTTGTTGCATGATATAGTTCTTCTTTGTGGTTTATTTTGATAGTTTTCCCCCACCTTTTATTGTTGTAATAATCAATTCTGCTATCAACTATATATCTCAGCCCAGAGCCCATAATCCAATGTAAGAGAACAACGGCATATTGAGATATGCTGTTTCCTCTTCCGAGGTCATCTCTCTCATATACTTTCCACAAGAATACATCGCTTAGTTTTTTTAAAAAATCGAGAACTATTTCATAACTAGCTTTGTCATCGTTTAGGGTGCTGATGTCGGGATAATGAAGCCCATCCTTAAATATAGCTTCTCTAAGTCTTCTATCCTGAATGAAGTTGACGTTGATATCATCTTCCTGCTTTATATTTTGAGTGAGCTTAAATAAGTCTTCCTTCTTTATATTTCCATCTGATGTTAGTCGCTTTTCCACTTCCTTCGAGAAATAAGTATCCGTTCTTTCAGCGATGTCTTTGGCATAGATTAGAGAGAGCTTTTGGACTAGTAAATCGCCATCTTTGATCGAATCGGAATAGGGGAGTTCTCCCTTTGCAAAGGAGGAGACTATGGCCTTTGAGTTCTCAGGAGTAAGTACCTTTTCCAGAGATAATTCTTGGTCCTCTGCTTTAGATTGAGCCAGCTCTTCCATCCTTTTAGACGTCTTTTCATTTTCACTGACAAGAAACACATTTCCGTAGCTGGTGGTGCTTATTCGTCCAACTCTGCCAGCTAAATTCTTAAATTCTATGGAAGTCATATTAGACTGACCATTCTTGATTGAGGTCACAAAGAGGTTATTTGCTGGCAAATTGACTCCTTCAATGAGCGTGCTTGTGCAGAAAAGAAACCTAATAGCTCCGCTCTTATATAGTGCTTCGAGCCTAGCTCTCAGTGTCGGTGGCAAGTAACCTGTGTGGAAAGCTACCCCTTTTTTTATTAGACGGCATAACGAGAATCTCCGCGTTATGCCTTTTTCTATGTCTATAGAAAGGTCCTCTAATTCATCCTTCTGCTTTTGCGTAAGCAAAATTCTGTTACCGTATCCTTCATACATCTCTTGAGCTAATTCGCTGGCTGTATCAACACTGTTCACATATACGATGGACTGCTGATTATCCTTGGTCAATCTAAAGACATAATCAACCAATGTGCAATCATTATCAGTGATATTCTCTCTGGGGAGTTGAACGGCTGTGCGGGAGAAGTCATTCCAGATCGAAAAACTCTTTGATTCTTGATTTATATAAAACTTGAATTGAGATACTGGGGAGAATTGGCTTCTATAGGATTTGCCATCATCTCCCCCGTACAGTTTGGAATAGATGTCAGGGTTTGGTATGTTGGGTGAAGAGAAGATAATGTGGGTCTTATCTGAATTCTTGGATAGAAGCGAAATATCTTTATAGTAGAAGGAACTTCTAGGATCTTTCTCTGAGATCTTGTGAGCTTCATCGAAGAACACATAATCAAGGATGATTTCTCTGTATTTTATGAGGAAATACATCAATCTCTCTGGAGTCATGACCAATATGAAATTGTGTTCTGCCTCCAGCTGAAGATCATTGGCTGATGAGATAACTCGATAATTCTTTTCAAGAATCTCATTTTTGAATTCACGGATGACTTCTCCCTTCAATTCATTTATTAAAGCTTTTGTAGGAACGATGATAGCGAAGTTACCATCGTGTCCCTCATCTATCCTCTGCTTGATGAAGGTGGTCATCAAGAAGGTCTTTCCCATCGAGGTTGGCCCAGAATAGCTGAAGCTTCTATTTTTGAACCCATCGTAGGCTATTTTCTGAGGAAGCAGAAAGAACTTCCCCTTTTCTCCAGGGATCTCAAGGCTGCCCATCTTTATTTTTTCACCGATGAGACGAAGAAGACCATAGTTTTTTTCCTCTTCGCTTAATCCCATATTCTTTCTGACTGGATAATTTGAAAGAGATGAAAGAACACTATCGCTAACTAAATCGACATCTTTTCTATTAGGAAGCAGGCACTTGAGCATATAGATTATTTCTTGCGCTAATGAGTGGTAATGCTCAGAATCGTCAGATTCATTGGGAACTTTTGAAAATATGTCAGCAATGCGGAGGCATAAGCCGATTTCGTCCTCTGAAATATCAATGGTAGATTCATTTAGAACTTGTTCGCCATATTTCCTAAAAAGAGTATCAATTGCAGATTTGGCATCAGCGTTCTTTGAGATGTTGTCAAGTATTCGATCAATCAATGTCATGTTTACATTCCCTCCTTTGGTAACCCCAAAACATCCTTAAGTATCCTCTGGGGATCCTCGTCAGCATCATTGAATGGGACGAGGTAGATATCTATCTCTCTCATTGTCATTTTTGAATCGCTTTGGATTTCTGATTCAAGGTATTGGACGCATTCTGCCATATCTTTCTCTATCTGCTCTTTCAAAGAACCGTGAGAACTATCAAAGCTATAGCCGATGAACAAGGTGTAACCATATTTGGCACTGTTACTATCACCATTGAGCAGAAATTCGGTCAGTTTCGATGCTGTTTCTTCATCTGTTGTCTGCTTAAGCAGTGCAGGAGAGAGAAGTCCCTTCACGGCGCTCTTTTCCCTCGCCATGATTTTTGACCTTTCAATACATTCCTTGACCGCATCACTGAGCTTCGTTTGCATTGAAGAGGAGGTCATTATTAGGATGAGCCTATCATCTCTAAGCTGAAAATGCATGCCGTAATTTCCAATGTATTCATTCGTTAGGTCCTTTTTAAGGACTTCATAATTAGTGAGGATTTTCGGATATCCTTTTAGTCCTTCGCAGAAGGAAAAAACGAGTATATCTCCCATTTCTTTGGAGAAATCGTATTTCTTCTCATGAACTATTTTTGAGATGTCGGCATTCGCCTGCTGGGATATATCCATTTCAGCATTTTCAATTTCGTCCATTTTGACGAAGCTAAAGACATATCGCTTTATGTTACGGCTGATAAATGCCTTCAACTTGGAATAATCGAAAGAGTCCCCGTCATCATCTAGGACGTGGAAGGTAATGCAGATATGGGATTTACCGATAGACCTTGTCGACTCCAAATGAAAGACTTTATCGACCTCACTCTTTGGAAGAAGGTATGGTTCTCTACCAGCCTTCTCAGCAACCGTTGTTTGGACTGCCTTTTCTATCTCTTCTATGTGATCGACTATCTTGAACCCATAGTTTTCGGCATGTTTGTTATCTATTTGGTAGCAGTAGGTTAACGCTTCGGCTAAGAAAGCCCAGAAGTCTAATATAGCCTTTGTCGATATCACTTCTTTTCTAGTTTTTCCCGACCAGCGGAAAATTTTGTCACCAAGCTGGCACGATTCGTTGGAAAGACACCAGATGATAGCCTTGACGATCCTAAGTCTGCCAAAGCTATCCATCTTCATCGAGAATCGATTCTCCAGATTGGTGGCTATATCTCTCAATCCTGTCTTTCCTAGCACCTTCTCAATGTCGTTTGTATCCCTTTTTATCTTGGTCGGGAGGTTCTCTTCGCAGCTCAGGATTCTAGTGTATCTTGATCTTTCAATGTAGGAGAAATCTGAAGTGCCAGTTATGGAGGAGATGAGGGAATCGATGCATTCACCATTATTGAGACCACGGCTCACCGATAGGATGATCTGAGCCAGTATTCCTATTGAGAAGATCATAGGCCGTCCCTCCTCTCGTATTCGACGACATCGGAAATACTGCACTTGAGGAAATCGCAGATCTTGCCAATCACCACAAGGCTGACGGGCTGTCTCTTTCCCATATTCGCTACGGCTGTGGGAGTTATTTTGGCTCCGTGAACCAAGTCCTTCTTCTTCATACCCTTGTCTATGAGGAGCTTCCAGAGATTGTCATAGTTGAACATATGTACCTTCCTTTCAGCTTTAAGTAAATGCAAGCGGTTTCATTATACTACAAAAATTGGATTTTTTATCCAAAAATACTGTTCAACACTTTTTCAACAAGTATTCAGCACGTCTTCAACCATTGGCTTTTTTGCTTTATTTAAACTTTTCTTGCTGGTGAAAACTGGCTTTGAGAAATAGCCACATAAGGTGGCGGTCACCCTGCTTAACCATGGTGTCGCAAAACGTTGGGTGACTGTGGACGGCTCATTTGCGAGGGCTGCCCATCGGATACCGGAGACTTTCTCCGCGGTTCGACGGGTGGCTTTCGTGTGCCCTCTTCCGCGTCTTTCGCTCCGGAGAAACGGAGAAAAAGATGAAGGAAGATGCAATCAAGTTGCTAAATGCCGTGAAGGATTATCAGAGGACGAAGGAGGAGGTTCGTTTCCAGATTGCCCTCAATCTGCTCAGACCCCTGATGAAGTCGATGGTGAAGGACGTCAATTCCAGGTGGTGGGAAGACCTCCAGCAGGAGATGACCTATGGCGTGTGGAAAGTCATCAGTGCCTTCAAGATCGACGGAAACGACGATGAAAAGGATTCCAAAAGACTCCTATCCGCCATCAAGAAGGCGGCCGAATCAAGGAAGCTCAATTTCTTGAAGTCGAAGTACGTCAGGGAGACCGAATCCTACCTATCGCTAGACCAGATGGCTGAGAAGCAGAGGGATGAGGATGATAGCGACAGCGATGAAGAACAGAAAGAGAAGAAAGAGCAGAAGGATTCTGACGTAGAGCTTCCGATTCAAGTCTCTGAACCCGATTCAGAGAGTAGTCGCTTTGAAGATGCCATCGCTTCGCTTCCTGATAAGGACAAAGTCTTCCTGAATGCACTTCAGAAAGTCGGTTTTAACCTTTCTGAGTATGCGAGGAGAAAGGGAATATCTAGGCAGGCAGCAGCAAAAAGGCTCTCTAGGATAAAGGAAAAACTGAAGAAATTCATCGGCTGAGGTTGTCAAAGCGGAATTCACTTTGTTCTTGATAAGTGAGGGGGCATGAATCTCCCTCATTCAACGAAAGGAGGGTACACGCATGTGGAGAACCTAATCATCTCGGTCGTCGGTCTCGTCGCATCACTGTCTTCGATCCTCTTCGCCTTCCTGGCCTTCAGAAGGTCTGACAAAGCGGACCAGAGGAAGGAGGGGCGCAACGAGGGGACGATCCTATCCGACATCGGATACATCAAGGCGTGCGTCGACCGTGTGGAGAAATCCATAGCAGAGGTCGACATACGCTACCGCGACCTCGCCGAGAGGCTCGCAAAGGTTGAGGAGTCCCTAAAGGATTCCGAAAAGCGCACGGACGAACTGTGCGCCCAGATTGGAAAGGAGGTACGCGACCAATGAATTACGCGACCATCCCCATCATCGTGGTCTGCTGCTATCTGCTGGCAGAGATCTACAAGCTCGCATTCAAGAAGTTCCAGTCGGCCTACCGGTTCATACCGGTTGTGACCGCTATAGCGGGAGGTCTGATGGGAATCCTCATCTTCTACACCGCTCCGGGGATGATGAATGCGAAGGATATCTATGAGGCCCTGATGATCGGCCTTGCATCGGGAGCCGGAGCTACCGGTGCCAACCAGGTCATCAAGCAGATCTTTGGTAATAAGGAGGTATCTAACAATGACCAATGATTTCATCAGATTCGACAAGGACTACAACGGGAAGATCGATTTCCGCTTCCTCAAGCAGTCCAATCCGAAGAGCAACAAGGGTTTCCTGCTCTTCGATCAGTATCAGGTCTTCCTTGGCAAGAAGGAAGCTGAGAACGACAGCGAGATCTACATCTCCAGGGCTAAGAAGGCCTTCGAGAATCTTGTCGAGAAGGGAATCAACAAGGACACTCTCATGGAGTGTGCCGACATCTTCAAGATTTCTGTCATCGCCGACAGGATTGGAAAGATTGTTTCCGAGATTGGAGACGACTGCAAGGGTATCAAGGGGGCCATCGATGCTTTCTACGCCATCTCTCTCAATCCTTCCTTCGGTCCCTACACCAATTCGATGGCGATCATCGCCTTCAACGCAGCGATGAAGAGGGATTCCGTCCTTCCCATCATCTTCTACCGCTTTGAGAAGGGCTATCTCTTCGACCTCGTCAGAGGCGGTCTCAGCAAGGATTCCTTCGAGGACCTCTTGAAGGGTAAGTATCAGGTTTCCGTCAGGTACAACACCAAGCACGCCCCCATCGCCAAGGAGCAGATCAAGGAGAAGATTCTCAATGCGAAGGCCGACCTTGCGAACATCGGAATCGTCCATCTCGACCTTACCGGCTCGCTCGTCAACGGAACCTTCGGAGACTACAGCGATGCCGACGTCATCGTAGAGTTCAAGGACGGATTCAGCATCAAGAAGCTCAAGGAAGCCAAGTCCTTCATCGGAAAGCTCCTCGGTCTTAGAGCCGATGTCATATCTTCCACCGACCGCTTCGCTCAGACTCCCGATCTCATCCGCTTCAGAGAGAGGCTCTTCTAGATGAAGGCGGTCTACAACCTTCCGCACCTCATCGCCTGGATGATGGGAAGGAAGCAGGACAGGGCCGAGACCAAGAAGGTCTGCACCTGTCAGAGACGACCACTCACACCTGAGGAACGCTACGTGAAGAGTCTTGCCGATGCAGTGGATTACCTAGAAAGAAACCTGGAATCCCCGGTATCCGCTGAAGTCTTCTCCAAGTCCTATCACCTTATGTCGGGCCATAGTCTCTCAAGGCATACGGCCGACAGGATGATGAAGGCCTACTACATCAGCAGGAGCGAGGACATCACACTCAGAATCACCAGGGTTCTTGAGGAGATCACTGGTTCCAGAAGGCAGCTAAACATCGAATTTGCCTGCCTCGTGATCTGGTATCTCTTTAGAAAAGAGAGGGATATCGATGTCTATCCGCTTCCCGTCCTCTTCAAGGACATCAGGAAGACTCTTGGAAGAACCGACATCGGAATCTTTACGCTGATTCTCAGGATGAAATCCACCGCAAGGAGCAGAGCTGAAAAGGGCTCTGTTCTCAGCGATGGCAATCTCATGGATTACTTCAGCGAGAAGAAAAACTGGATTGCCCTCAACTTCAGGATCAAGCATCTGTTCCTATACGGTTCCTATGCCGATGGAACTCAGTCAGCTGGGAGCGATATCGACCTTCTCGCAGAGTTTGAGGAGGACGTACTTCCTCTAGCGATGCATGGATTCGTCCAAAGGCTTAAGGAAATCATCTCTAAAGACCTCGGTAAGGAAGTAGACATCATTCGATTCGAACAGGCGCAGACGAACATGGACCTGTCTGCGCTGGAGAACATAAGGTCCATCTTCTAAGGAGGCATTACGTATGCTTAAATATTTCAACAATTTTTCGACGAGCCCTAGATTCAGCCTCAAGGCCGAGTACTACGGGCCATCGGGGAGCAAGGCGCCAACCGGCGCCTATCCCAACAGAAAGGTTTCCTTCGAGGGGCCTAGCGCTATTTTGCTGAAGCTTGATATCGACAACATCGGAACAGATATCGGCTCCATCGCCGCCTTCAATCTCCTCATGACTATCTGTGGCTACGGCACCTCGGGCACCTGCGCGATATACCCGATTGCCAAGAGCGTCTTCGACAAGGGAATCTTCAATTCCTTCTCTTGGGGGAGGGACCATCTCATCGATGAGGTCGACTTCAGCATCGGTAGGGATGCCTACAGCAACGACATTCCCGCTCATATCAAGTTCGACCTCACGCGCTACCTCGCCAAAGCGACCGCAACCTCGACGTCCAAGACCTTCTACTTTGGAATCTACATCAACTGCTCGGTGGACGTCCTTGAGATTGAGGACAGCCTGAAGAAGGATGCCGCCATTACCGGCATGCTCTCGATCGTCAAGGGAATGGATTCTTCCTACGAGTACGACCAGTTCGATGTCGGCAACGCCGGAACTGGTAGCATCAACCTATGTTCTGGCGAGCTTATTCACATCGTTGATCTTGCCAAGACCGACGACGAGAAGAATCCCTGCGCTCTTTCCATCGCCTTTAGCGACAGCTCTCCTTCCTGCGGTTTTGGAGCCAATGTCGCCCATAACCATTTCAAGAAGGTAGAGATTGTCAAAGACTCTTCTAATGAGATAGGAACGATAAACGTCATCGATAACACTGGCAAAGAGACGGTCTATATGCGAGCGGAAAAGGCTGACATCAAGTCCAGATACTCCATAACTCCCGATGCGCCGTGGTCCGGAATCTACTTCATGCCACTAACTAGTGCTGAATATCTCTGTCTCAAGGATGATAAGACCGCTCTAATCATCGTGGATAAGGCTGGTAATAAAGTAACCATGGGGAGCTTTTCCAGCGGCTCTTACGTAGTCACGGGCTATGCGTTCGCCGATGGTGGCAAGCTTGCCCTTTCGTACGATGGCAATGGCCTTGCCAAAATCGAGAATGGCAAAGGGGAGCATATCGACCTCTCCTACAGCGCCGGGAAGGTTTCCGAGGTCATCGCCTACAATTCCAGGGGCGCCTGCATTTCCGTGGCCCGAATCGCCTACGACGGTGAGAACATCAGCTCCATCTACTTCCAAATCGAGTCCAATAGCAACCAAGCTTCCATCGCCAGGTTCGTCTGGTCTGGCGGAAGGCTTTCTTCTATCGAGGATACGACCAACGGCATAGCGGTAGCCGTCGAGCACGCAGGCGGCAAAGTCTCCAAAATCATACGCAAATACATAGGGAGCCCCGAATACAATCAGCCAACCATATACGATTACTTTGCCTATCAGACCAGAGTTACCTGTTTCGACGGCAACTTCGTCGACTATTTCTTCGACTATTACGGAAGATGCAAGTCCATAGTCGACGATGAGGGGAAGTCGATGGTCAGAAACTACGCCCATAGCGCCGATGAAGGGAACATGAGCGAAGTTTCCTCCGAATCCAAGGTTCAGATCAACGAGAGAAATCTCATTGAGAACAACTCCTTCGATAGCGGAAGCGACGATTTCTTCACGAACTCTGAGTGGATTCTTGAGAAAGGCAATGCTTCCTCATTCAAAGCTATCGATGGTGGTGTCTATGGACAACGCTGTCTCAGGATTGAGAAAGGAACAGATGACATCGTCTTCTCTCAGGAAATCAAGGATCCCAATGCTGGAGTCTACGCTTTCTCTGCCTTTGCTAAGGCTGTCGGGAATGTGAAGGCCAAGCAGATTACGCTCAAGCTCGATCTCTCCTACGATGAGGAAGAGAGCTATCAGGTCGGGGGAAACTCTAGTGGTAGCACAACTACCGAAACCAAGACCGTTTCCAAGGCCAATAGTTACGAAATCTCTAACGATATCGATGGCACATTCCCTTGGAGAGCACTTGATGGTAATCCTGTCGAGATTCCTGGCGGTTCTAAAATCTCTAACCTCAAGTTGAAGCTTACAATCACCTTGACTGGTGGTGAGTACACCGCCTACCTCGATGACATCCATCTCTCCTATGGCGACCACAAGGTTAGATACAACTTCGTCAGAAACGGCTACTTCGAGAATGAAGGTTCTGGCTGGGATCTTACTGGTGCCTACGTTACTGATAATCCTCATGCCGAGGCTTTCTCTAAGACTCTTGGAAACAAGGTACTTAAGCTCGGTGGTTATACCAAGGATACTGCTACTCAAACTATCAACATGTCGGGCGATGCTGGAGACGAGCTTGTCTTCACTCTCTTCGGTCATACTCTGGCTACTCAAAATGATGAGTTCACTGCGACTGTAACCCTCCACTACAAGAATGGTGATTCCAAAGATTATCGCTTTGAATTCGATTCCAATTTCGAGAAGTGGCAGGTCCTCACTAGAGGCATCATCGCCGAGAACGAGTACGACAAGGTCACTATCGAGATTGCAGCCGACACCGGCAATCCCTGCTATGTCGATGCCGTCCAGCTCTATCGCGATAACTTCGGCAAACGCTACAGCTACACCGAGAAGAAGAACATGACCGAGCTCGTCGGAGACGATGGCAAGGCATCCAACATCACCTATGGTGAGGATGGAGAGGTCACCGAAGCTACTGATGAGAGCGGAGATAGCTATCGCTATACCTACGACCGATACAAGCGTGTCAGTCAGATTGCCTCTAACCAAAACACCAAGGTCGCCTTCACTTATGACGCCTCCGGCAAGAAGAACTACACCTTCCTTACATCTAGGGATGGTGAGAAGATCGTAACCCATGCTGACCACGACAGCTATGGTAACGAGATCAGTCAGACGGATGATTCGGGCAACACGACCACCTTCTCTTACGATGAACACAACAAGAACTACTCTAAGACCGATGCTAACGGCGCTGTCACTGACTATGACTATGGACAGAAAGGTGAGTTAACATCCCAATCTACCAAAGGAAAGGATGGCGCCATCTCCAAAGTCGACTACGGATACGACGATCACGGAAATCTCACCAGCATGAAGTGCGATAACGGCACTACTTATGGCTTTGAGTACTCTGGCGACCAACAGATCAAGACAGTCACTGTCGATGGCAAGACCTTTTCTAAGACCATCTATGAGGATAAAGTCAATGGCATCAACACCGGTCTTCCTACCAAGCAGTATTTCGGCGCTGATGAGTCCTCTGGATGTTACTCCTTTGAGTATGACGACAAGAAGAGGCTATCCTCCATCAAGCTCGATGGAAATAGTATTGCATCCTACATCTACAACGAGAAGGATGAGATCTGTGAGCTCGATGACGCAGTCAACGGCATCAAAACCTACTTCTCATACGATGGCAATGGCAATGCTACCAGAGTGTGCGATACCGATAACAACGTCTTCAGATACTCCTATGACAATCTCGGTAACCTCCAGAAGGAGAGCGTCTTCGCTTTCGGCATGGCCATGGGCTATGACTACGAATACAAGTGCGAGTACAACGACTACACGCCTTCCGGCTATCTGACCCGTCTCTCCAGGGCTTTCCCCGATGAGGTGATCAAGGGCGGAAGCGGATTCGATGCCTGCTTCGGCGGGAAATACACCCTTAGCACCTCCTTCGCTGACGCCATCGATGTTGAGGACAAGAGTCCGCTCGGAGACGCCGTCGCTTCGCTGAGCTTCAAGAAGGACAACGCCATCATCTGCTATCAGACCGACGGCTTCAACACGAAGAGGAATGAGAAATCCACCGCAAAGAATTACTTCAGCCGATACTCTTGGGAAAACGACTTCAATCGGGTCAGGAAAACCGTGTTCGGCTGGATTAAGCCCACTGGCGAAATCAACGGAGAGCAGAGGGTCTTCGCCTTCGCCAGGGGCGAGATCGACAAGATAGGCTTTTCCCTCAGCGTTAATCCGGACGGAAAGCTCACTTTCCTCGACCAGTTCACCGGCGGTAATCACAGCATCACCACCGCGAATTCCATCGAAAAAGGCGTCTGGAACCTCGTCGGCTTCGAAATCGAGAAGGGGAATGGCCAGTTCAACGTCAAGGTCATCCTCAATGGCGAGGTTAAGGAAGAGACCTATGCTTCTAACGGTTACTTCGATTACCTCAAGTACTTCCTCGTCGGTGCCCCGTCCCAGGCCCTCAGTCAGGATGAGCTCCACAAAATCTCGTCCACTTCCGGGGCCTCCGACACCGAGGAGCATCCCGTCAACATGGCGTTCAGGCTCGCCTACGTATCCGTCGGCTGTTCCGAGATTAGCAAGGAGGAATTTGATGCCATCTTCAGTGAGGGTGTGAAGTACCTCCGCGAGAAGAACATCATCGATGGCGCTAGTGGCGTTACCTACTTCAATCCTGAGAAGTTGAAGGGATTCGATGTTGTCTCCCTAAACGGAAGTCTCACTTCCTTGAAGGGCATGGAGCCCAAGTCTCACGTCTCCATCGAGAAATCCTACAAGAACTCCAAGCCTGGTATGTTCTTCTTCGATGACAAGGGTGAGAATGCCGTTCACAGACATGTCTACGGAAGCTACTCCAGCATCGCATCTCTCACTCCCGGAATCTCATCCAAGCTCTCCTATGACCTTCTCTTGAAGAACCAGGGAACCATCGGAATCCGCTTTAAGATCGATGAACTATCCTCGGATCAGGTGATTCTCTCCTCGAAAGATGATCAAGGAACTGAGAAGCTAGGACTCCATATCGCCAAAGAAAACATTCTTCTAATCAGTGGAACCAAGCTTGAGGATACTGGCTTCAAAGTCACTGCTGGTACATGGCATCAGATTGCCGTCTCCTTCGGTGGAGGTAAGGTCTCTATCTGTCTAGATGGTCAATCCAAAGATATTGCAGCTCCTGAGTTCAGCCTCGATGGCTGCGAGACCGCTATCGGATGCCGAATAGGTCCTGGTGGAGTTGCTAGCAATCACCTTGAGGGAACCCTTGAGATGCTCGTCTTCTCCAATTCCAAGTGTGATACAAAGACAGTGACTGATTCTATCTCCTCCGTCTCAGTTAGAACCTACTACGACAGCATCGGAAGAACCTCTGAGAAGAGGATCTACGCTGATGACAAGGCACTCACTAAGAAGCTCACTTACGCTAAGAACGGAACTTACACCACGACTAGGGTTGGAAGCGAGAACGACTACTCTGGAAATACTATCGGCTACACCTATGATTCCATGGGTAATGCGACCGATGTTGTGACCAAGGATAAGGATGGTAAGGCAGTTTCAACAAAGAAGTATGCCTATGATTCACTCTCTAGACTCATCTCATCCGATGTCGATGGTGTCAAGCATACCTACACCTACGATTCCAACAATAACATCCTCACCAAGGACGGAATCGGTTACACCTACGATGCAACTCTTAAGGACAGACTCGTCTCTCGAGGCGACGGAACGACTATCGAGTATAAGGATGCCTTCATCGGCAATCCCACTTTGATTGCTTTCCCTGATAAGAGAATCGAGATGACTTGGACTGGAAGGAGACTTGCTACCGCTTCTGGATACACCTATTCCTACGATCCTAACGGCCTCCGTCTATCTAAGACTGATGGCAATAGAACTGAAAAATATGTTTACGATGGTGACTCCCTCTGTTCGATGAAAGTCGATGATAAGAACGGATCCAATACCGTTTTCTTCCACTACGATGAGGCCAATGCTCTTGTTGGATTCTCCGTCAACGGCAAGGATTACTTCTACGACAGGGACATCCTCGGAAACATCAATGCCGTTATCGACTCTACTGGAACTAAGCTAGTCTCCTATGCCTATGGCGACTTCGGTGAAGTTACTGAAACTATCGCTGATATTGATGAAGCAAGATTGGCTGCTAAGGTCAATCCGTTCAAGTTCAAGGGATACTTCTTCGATAACGAGACTGGTTTCTATTACCTCAAGTCTCGTTATTACAGCCCTGAACTCGGAAGATTCATCTCCGCAGATGGTGAAATCGGTCAAGTTGGAGACACCATGGTCATGAACCTATTCGCCTACTGTAGGAACAATCCTATCAACCTCTCCGATGAGGGTGGAAACTGGCCTTCTTGGGCTACTAAGCTCTGCATCGGTCTAGCTGTCATCGCCATATGCGCTATTGCGGTTGTAGCTACTGGTGGATTCGGTGCTTCTTGTATCGCTACTTCCATGTTGGTCGGAGCCGTTAAGGGTGCTGTTATCGGTGCCGTGACTGGGGCCGTTACCGGAGCTATCCAAGGGGCTATTACTGAAGGCATTAAGACAGGATCTTGGGAAGGTGCTTTAAAAGGTGCTTTGTCCGGAGCCATCGACGGAGCAGCCGACGGATTCATGTTCGGAGCCATCGGAGGTGCTATCTCTGGAGCTATTAACCCGTCCTACTGCTTCATCGCCGGAACAATGGTTATGACAGCAGTCGGTATGAAGAGAATCGAGGAGATTAAGAGAGGCGATACAGTTCTTGCCTACGATGACAATGCTGGTAGATACGAAGAAATGCCTGTCACTGATACTTATATCAACGAGACTGAAGAACTAGTTGAAATCAATGTTGGTGATGAGACTATCACCTGCACTCCTGGACACAACTTCTTAACGGCTAAAGGTTGGAAGAAAGCTGGGGACCTTACTACTAACGATATCCTTAAGACATTAGGCAAAGACTAGAAGATTACTAAGATTACAACAAAGAAACTAACTTCCAAAATCAAGGTCTATAACCTCAACGTCATGAGCTGTCATACCTATGCAGTTGGAAAAGCAGGAGCAATCGTACACAATGAATGCTCTGGTTCCTATGAACTTGATTTCAGTGATGGAAGAAAGTATATTGGAAAAGGGCCAAAGGAAAGAATGGAAGCCTCAATTAGAAGAATTGAAAAAAACTTTGGGGTAAAATGTGTTCATAAGAAATTTACTAAAGCAAATACGCCAAGAGATGGTTTTATCCAAGAATATAAGACAATGAAGAGAGCTGGTTTCAGCCCTAATGATAATGGATTTAAGTTATATAAAAGTAATCCCGAAAAATGTAAGTTCTATAACAAAATTAATAGTCCAGGAGTTAAAATGTATTTTGAGGACTTATTGAAATGATAAAAGATAAAGAATTCGAACAATTATTTTTTAAGCCTAATATATTTTCTGATAAAACAGGCTTCCCAGGACGGAAAGATATCGTTCTATATTATGATTATCTAAATAGAATTGAAAATTGTATAGAAATTAATAAGTTAATAGAAAGCAATGACATTGATTGCATATCAGTTCGTCAAGGATTTGATAAGCAATGGGATGAAAAAAAGAAAGAGAAATTCTTAAAGGATGTAAAATTAAATAAAATAACTAGGTTTTTCTCTAAAGATATTGATTACCAAAAATTGTTAGCGCTATGCCCCAAGCTTTGCGACATGGAATTAGACTTAAGAAAAGGGCAAAAAGTTGATGTTACTAAAGCTGAATACTTAAAGTTTATTTCTATAACGGGATTTGATGGGACTAATGTTGTTGGTTTAAAGGACGGAGTAAGCTTAGATTTTTGTGGAAAAAGAGGATTGAAATTTGACTTTCCCAATTCTCTTCCTAAACGCCTTAAATCTTTAAGCTTTACCTACTATAATATAATAAACTTAGACTCACTAAACTTAAAATACTTAGCTAATTTTTACTCTTCGTTAGGAGGAAAAATTATACAGATTAACTCTGAAAATGAATTCATTCCCTATCTAGAGTCAATAATTATGGATCATGGTAATTGCTCATTTATTACATCCTCATTTATAAAAAAAGCAGTATCTCTAAAAACTCTTATAATTGAAAATTGTGCTCCTATAACTTCATTAAGAGGAATCTCTTCTCTTGAACATGTATCCATCACGGGCACAGATATCTTAGATAAGGATTTAACACCTCTAAAATCAAGCAAATATGTGAATGTTACAGATAAAAAAGGATTTAATATAAAAAACAAAGATCTTCCTAAACACAATAGATAAACAAAAAATAAACAGAATTAATTTAGGATAAGGGGCTGTTACGAAATTGATTCCTCCAAAGGGTCAGTTCTGACAGCCTTTTTGCTTTCCATTTTTTCTGATTTCTTCTTGCTCGGCTTTACCTTCGGGAATTCCTCTCCATGTGTGTCTTCCGGCAGTTCATATTTTACCAGTGCATTCGTATTGCCACTTATGAAACTGAACAGCTTTCTGACATTGAACCCACAGCTGAACAGCATCATCTCCAGCTCTGCTTTCCGGATCCCCGTTCTTTTGAAACGGACTTTCGACATGTCTTCCTTCATGATTCCGAATACTCCTTCGGACTGTATGGATCTCAGTATCCTCATGCGGATTCCTTCCGAAGTCTTCGATATCCCTCAGAGTCATTTTCTTAAGAGAGAAGGCGAGAACGATGAATGCAAACATCCGATAGGGGTCGTAGGGCTTCTTGCCTACGTTGGGCCCATCTCCGAAGACCGAAGAGGCGATGATGGGACCGACCCCGGATGATTCCAGGACGGTGAGGAAAACGTCCAATTTCCTCTGTTCCTTCACATCCATCGGAAAAGAATAAAAAATCGAACATTGCTTTATGGTAAAATAAGCCATGGTGATACCTCGTGAACAAAGGTATTCTACCAAAAATGGCTCAGGGTTAGATTCCCTGGGCCATTTTTTGGCTTTTTTACTTCTTTTTGCTTCTAGTAGATGCTGTTTCCGAAGAGTTGATTTCGTAACAGCCCCTTTTTTGATATTTATAATCAATAGTAGTTAATTATCATTGCTTTTTCATTGACAATTTTAATTTTAGGCTCTAGTATAAAAAACAAAGGGAGGTTGTTATGAATTCTTTGATTATACTTTCGCTACTTTTTGAGTTAATTCAATCCACTCCAGTCTATTTGAAAACTGGTGATTCGTATTTGCTTAAAGATTTTGTAGGAAATCAATTTATTTTAAAAGACGATGGCAGCTCATATTTTATTTATGATTCAAATAATAATTTTATAGAAGGATCATTTTATACACCATCACCGTATAGTGAATCTCTTCAGGAAGATAATGAGTTATTTTATCTTGGACCAGCTAATTATTATGTAAAACACAAAAATAAATATTATGACCTTTTTCAAAATCAAGAAGTTAATTTTTCTATCCTAAAAGATAAGTCATTTGTTATGCGGAAAGATTATAATTATGAATCAAAAAATGAAGATGCAGATTCAAATATTTCATATGCTTCTTTTGATGTTAATGAATTCAACACTATTAAAAATGCATTATATTTTGAACAATTAACTCAATTTCCTATGAATTGGTTTGGTGAATGCGGATTTATTGCTTTATCAATATTACTTGGATATTACGATACTTTTTATAATGATGATTTTATTCCTAACGATAAAACATATAATGCTAGATATTATAAAAATGTAAATGATACATTAGAATTTGACCACTCAAAAGAGGAAGCTTTATTAATAAAAGGAAAGGTGCCTTTTCAAGGATCTTTAGGTTATTCATTGAACACTTGGTCAATTATGCCTGGAACTAGCTATGCAATGCGAGATTACTTCCTTGATTGTTTTAAATCTACCATTCTCGGAATAGGTGGGACAAGTGGATATCCAATGAGTTCTTACGATCTCAACGCTTCTTTTGATAGGTATATGGAATATAACTGCCCATCTATCCGAGGGGAATTTATGGAAGGCAGGAATGTAGCTAATCCAATGAGTTTTTATATTGATAGGAATATTCCATTTGCTCTATTGTTAGCCTCATCATATAAATATGACAATAATAACGAAATTTCTTCTGGTGAAAAAGCACATATTGTTGTTGCGTATGGCTATAAAGATGATTGTTATTTAGTTCATATGGGATGGAATCCGGGAGGGAAAAATTATTCTAAAGTGATGATTAGCAAATATGTTTCTATAGGTAATTTTGGAATTCAATATACAGGAAAGCATAAATGTTCACATAACGTGTGCACTTCAGGGTCACCAATTGTTAGTGTTTGCGGCTGTGGTAGTTTTTCTTTTGATTAATGATAATATGGCTAAAGAGAAATTTATTAAGTATCACATTTGGAATAGTTTGAGACCTTATGGTGAAGCAAGCCATGATAATGTGATGAAATACTTTAAGTCGACTGGAACATATTACTATGAATTTTTTAATAAAGGATTGACTGCAAAGCAATCATACAAACTAAGTTTAAGGAAAACAGATAAAGACATTCAAAAGGAATATTCTGCAAATATCTATGACAAGTATTATCCTTTGATTGTGATATCGATAATGTTATTTTTCGGACTTATAAATATGATTATAGGTTTAACTGGATATAAAAATGGTGAATTAGGTGTTTGGATGTTATATATATTTCAAGACTTAATAACATTAGTTCTCTTAGGAGAAGCCATATTTAGAAAATGTTATAAAACTTTATTTGGCTGGATAGTATTATTAGTTTTCTTAATTGGATCCTGGTCTTTCTTTGGATATAGTTTGAATTACTTTGGAGCTGCTCTTCCAGACATAAAATATAATTACATTTATACTTTTCCTGGATTGATATATAAGGCTAAGTATTGGAGTGGTGACTTGGTTGAATCAGTTTATTTCTTCGACCCTATCTTATCTATTGGATTGATCATGTTATTTATTTACTTAGCTATAGTTATAGTAAAGTCGATAATTAATAAAAGACTCGATAAACAAATAGAAGCAATTTGAAATAGCATTTAGTAAGTTGATTAAAAAAAGAGATTGCTGTTTGTTTGGCAATCTCTTTTTGATTAATCGTTATCTTCGATTAAATATGTTTCGTAATGATCTACTGAGTCACCGGCTTTGAGTGTTATATGGGATAAGCCTAAAGCTATTTGCTGAGGCTCTAGAGCCAAAGCACGTCTGTTATGAAGGATAAGACCTTCTGCATTTTCAAACTCATATTTAGAGCATGAAGCATCAGCGTAGATGTTTATAGCTTCGAAGTCAGTGAACAATGACAACTTAACTTTTCCACCTTTATAAATGACTTGAGGTTTATCTTCTTGAACTTTATCGAAGACGAATAAGTGATCTATTGTTTTCTCCCAGATTGTCTTTTCAATGACATCGAGCTTAGGTCCTAATACAGACATGCTTCTAAAATTCATGCATTCAGGAACATTGTCGATTCCAGTTACTAACTGACTCTTACCATCGTTTGTTCCCCATTTAGAGGCATTTATATATAAGGAATCATTAGATATATTTTGAATTCCATTGATGTCCCAGTATAAATGGTTAGAGAAGGAAACTATAGTGTCCTTATCAGTAGTTGCATGATATCTGATGGTGAATTGATTCTTACCCTCGATGAATTCATAAGTGATTTTTGTTTCTAGATTTCCGGGATATCCATTTTCACCATCTTTATCAGTAAAAGTGAATTCTACTAAAGTTTTACCATCAGCGTTAATAATAGAATAGTCGAAAATTTTGAATGACATGGAATTCATTTTTCCACCATGGATACAGAATCCTTGTTGTTGTTCTATCAAATGATAATTTTTACCATTGATAGTTATATCGCAGGGAATACGTCCAGCAGTTCTAGCCAAGGTCTTTCCGTTGAATTGAGTATCTTCTGGGTACATCTCTCTCTTAGGAGCGAGATTAATCAAATTCCCATCCCAAAGTACTTCCCAAACACCGGCACCAATCGAAGAAAGAATAACAGTCAACCTTCCGTTTTCAACTTTTATGTAGTCAGTCTTCTCGTCATGCATAATACTTGTTTTTATCATGTCTTTATCCTCAGTTCTTTAATAGTTTAGTCTTTTTTCTTTTATCTTTAAACCTAAACTTTTCACGATTTATACTACCATTACTTTTTTAGGTGCGAATTC
>ENA-OOUL01000067-OOUL01000067.1-human-gut-metagenome-genome-assembly--contig:-NODE-67-length-29362-cov-4.875686_pt1 | contig 29362 bp, 23 predicted proteins | sample MGYA00241544_ERZ501270 | MGnify/ENA primary metagenome ERZ501270 (study PRJEB25962, sample SAMEA2042283) | human gut metagenome | biome: human gut; feature: human-associated habitat; material: faeces...
GCCGATGACCATCGGAATCAATACTAACAAACTTTAAAAATCAAGTCCGGTTTTTGAAAACTTTAAGAGGAAATCTTCCCAAAGGGGCTTTCCCTATGGGGTACGTCAAAATTGGACGCTTACGGTTGGAGCGTGTGACGTTCAATGCCTTGCCTACCCAGATTACCGATGCGTTCGATGCTCGTCAATATTATCAGCAACTTAATCAGGTACAGGTATCGCGACAGGATCGTAACTTTGTGATCTGCCATAACGGTACCGATCAGGTGTTTGGTTTATTGGCCGGTTATCCCTGCTGTACCTCTAACTTGCATCAGGGTTGGCCTAAGTTCACCCGTAACCTATGGTTTGCTACCGAAGACCGCGGACTGGCAGCTCTTTATTATTCTCCTAGTACCGTAACGGCCAAAGTGGCGCAAGGTGTCAATGTGTGTATTTCCGAAGAGACAAGCTATCCGTTCAGCGGAGATCTGAGTTTTTCTTTCTCTATCTTGGATAAGAAGGTGAAGAAAGTGGCCTTCCCCTTCCATCTGCGTATACCGGGTTGGTGCAAGAAGGCAGTAATCCGTGTTAACGGACAGGAGTGGGGCACGGGTGTCGCCGGTGAGATTCGCAAGATATATCGTGAATGGAAGTCGGGCGACCGTGTGGAAGTACAGTTCCCGATGGAACTCTCTGTTTCGCGTTGGTACGAAGGTTCGGCCGTGGTCGAGAGAGGTCCGTTGATATATGCTCTCAAGATAGATGAAAAGTGGAATAAGGTAAACGATGACCGTAAGTTTGGCGACGGTTACGGCGACTGGTATTACGAAGTTTATCCGATTACTCCGTGGAACTACTGTCTGATAGAAGAGTCATTGGAACCCGAAAATCTTGATAAGGCGTTCAAAGTAGTGGAGAAACCCTTGCAGGGCTATCCATGGAACCTTGAAAATGCTCCGGTGCAGATTCATGCCAAAGGCAAACGTATGAATGAGTGGAGCCTGTACAACGGTTCGGCAGGCCCCTTGCCTTACAGCACGCAGTACCAGATTAATACGCTTCCCGAAGAAGATATCATTCTGGTGCCTTATGGTTGTACGACATTGCGTATTACGGAATTCCCCGTTACGCGCAAGTAAGCATAAAATCCCATTGTCTTCTAGATGTACGTAAACTGCTAAAAGGTAAATGATGCTTTGAGAGGTATCTTGTACGTACAATGAAACACATACACAAATTTCTATATAATTTTACAACCATCTTTGGGGTTAGTAATAAGTAATAAATGGGACTGGTATTTGCCTGTCCCATTTATTATTTAATGAAGAGTTCTTCTCTAGGTTGATGCTGGCCAAAGTTTTGTGTAAATGAAATAAGATCCAGTTGTAAGTTCTCTTCCTATATTGGGGTTTTGTTTATTAGAAATTGGTTCTACTGAATCCTCAACTTTAGTCTATTAATCCTGACCTTTATGAATATAAAGGTCAGGTAGGAAGGAGAAGTGAGGAGGGTAGAAACACTCCGGCCCATCTCCAATTAAGGAAATGGGCCGGGGTGATTTGTATGGAGTGAGTGATTTAGTCAAACAGACTCTTGAATTTTCGGAAGATTTTCTCCTTGATGGAAGCGTTGGGTTGGAAGTTGTCCGAAGTTTCCATTTCCTCCAGCGCTTTCTTCTCGTCCTTGCTCAGGGTTTCGGGCACGTAGATGCTGACGTTGACAAGCAAGTCGCCGGTGCCATAGCCGTTGACGCTGGGAAGTCCCTTGTTGCGCAGGCGGAGAACCTTGCCAGGCTGGGTACCCGGTTCGATCTTTACTTTCACCTTGCCGTCGATAGTGGGGATCTCTACGGCTCCTCCCAAGGCTGCGGTAGGGAAGCTCAACAGGAGGTTGTAGATGAGGTCGTTCTCCTCGCGGATCAGTTCCTTGTCCGGTTCTTCTTCGATGAGGACCAGCAAGTCGCCCGGCACGCCGTTGTGCTTGCCTGCGTTTCCTTTGCCGTTCATGGAGAGTTGCATGCCTTCGGCTACACCGGCCGGTATCTTGACCGTTACTACTTCTTCGCCATAGACGATACCTTCGCCCGCACACTCTTTACATTTATTCTTGATGACTTTACCTTCGCCGCCGCAGGTAGGGCAGGTGGTACGTGTCTGCATGGTGCCCAGAATGGTCTGCTGGTTGCGAATGACGGAGCCGGAACCTTTACAGGTAGGACAGGTTTCGCTTCCTCCATTGCCTTCGGCACCGGTGCCGTGGCAGTGGGTACAGGTGACGTATTTTTTCAGTTTGAATTTCTTTTCTACACCAGTAGATATTTCTTTCAGGTTGAGCTTCACCTTGACGCGAAGGTCGGAACCACGGAAACGACGCTGCTGGGCGCCACCTCCTCCGCCAAAACCACCGAAACCGCCAAAGCCTCCTCCGTGTCCGCCGAAGATGTCGCCGAACATGGAGAAGATATCGTCCATGGACATGCCACCACTGAATCCGCCGAAGGGGCCTCCGTTGCCTGCCGCACCGCTCATGCCTGCAAAGCCGAACTGGTCGTAGCGGGCGCGTTTGTCGGGATTGCTCAACACGTCATAGGCTTCTGCTGCTTCCTTGAATTTCTCTTCCGCTTCCTTGTCGCCCGGGTTCTTGTCGGGGTGATATTGGATGGCTTTCTTGCGGTAGGCTTTCTTTATCTCGTCGGCCGATGCGTTCTTGTCTACTCCCAGTACCTCGTAGTAATCTCTTTTTTCCATAATTCAACTTGTCTCCTTATTCTCCGACTACCACTTTGGCATGACGGATTACCTTGTCGTTTAATGTATATCCAGGCTGGACACAGTCCAGGATTTTGCCTTTCAGTTCTTCTGCCGGAGCGGGGATGACGGCGATGGCTTCGTGGAAGTCGGTGTTGAGGGGCTGTTCCTTGGTCTCAATGACTTTCACTCCATTCTGTCCGAGAACGGTCATGAACTTGTTGTAGATCAGTTCGACACCTTCTCTGACGGCGGCTACGTCTTCGGCCGTTTCCATGTTCTTCAGTGCGCGTTCGAAATCGTCCACGATGGGCAGGATGCTGCTGATGCTTTTTTCGCCTCCGTTCAGGATCAGTTCTGCTTTCTCCTTCATGGTGCGTTTGCGGTAATTGTCGAATTCGGCTGAAAGGCGCAGGTACTTGTCCTTCATATTGGCCAGCTCTTCCTGTGTCTTGGTCAGCTCGTCTACTTGCTCTGTTTTTTCAGTCCCGGCCTGTTCCTGTGTCTCGGCTGCCGTTTTTTCTGTTTCGCCCTGGTCTTGTTGTCCCGTATGGGCAGTGTGAGCTTTCTGCTCTTCTTCGTTCATGGTTTCTTTTTTCGGATCCATATCTATTTTTCTTTTTTGTTATTACTGCGGATGGACGGTCGGACGTATCCGACGCGTCTTGTTACTTTTCTTTCCAGCAAAAACTTTGCCAAAATGTCTACTTTTTCAGAAAACGCCGCAAAGTTACGATTTTTATGTCACATTGGCAGTGTGGAAAGAAGACAATTGTGTATCTTTGCACCTCCGTTTTTAAGGTATTAGTAATAACAAGATAAAGATAATTCATGATTACAGTTTCTAATGTTTCGGTACAGTTTGGTAAAAGGGTGTTGTTCAACGATGTCAACCTGAAATTTACCAGCGGCAATTGTTATGGTGTCATCGGTGCCAACGGTGCAGGCAAGTCTACTTTTCTCAAGACGATTTCCGGAGAGTTGGAGCCTACAACGGGGTCGATAACTTTGGGACCGGGCGAACGCCTGTCTGTACTTAGCCAGGACCACTTCAAGTGGGATGCTTATACGGTGATGGATACGGTGATGATGGGCCACACGGTGTTGTGGGACATCATGAAGCAACGTGAAGCCCTCTATGCCAAAGAAGATTTTACGGACGAGGACGGCATGAAGGTGTCCGAACTGGAGGAGAAGTTTGCCGAGCTGGACGGATGGAATGCCGAGAGCGATGCGGCCTCCTTGCTGAGCGGCCTGGGCATCAAGGAAGACAAGCACTATGTGCTGATGAGCGAACTGAACAACAAGGAGAAGGTGCGTGTCATGCTGGCACAGGCTTTGTATGGAAATCCTGATAACCTGTTGCTGGACGAGCCGACCAACGACTTGGATATGGAGACGGTGACCTGGCTGGAGGAATACCTCTCGAACTTCGAACATACGGTGCTCGTTGTGAGCCACGACCGTCACTTCCTCGACTCGGTTTGTACGCACACCATCGATATCGATTATGGAAAAATTAACCTGTTTGCCGGTAACTACAGCTTCTGGTACGAATCGAGCCAGCTAGCCTTGCGTCAGCAACAGAACCAGAAGGCCAAAGCCGAGGAGAAGCGCAAAGAGCTGGAAGAGTTTATCCGCCGCTTCAGTGCCAACGTGGCTAAGAGCAAGCAGACGACGAGCCGCAAGAAGATGCTCGAGAAACTGAATGTGGAGGAAATCAAGCCTTCGTCGCGCAAATATCCTGGTATCATCTTTACGCCGGAACGCGAACCGGGCAATCAGATCTTGGAGGTTTCTGGCCTGACCAAGTCATTGGAAGACGGTACAGTGCTTTTCCGCGATGTGAATTTCAATGTGGAGAAAGGCGACAAGATTGTATTCCTGTCGCACGACCCACGTGCCATGACGGCTTTGTTCGAGATTATCAACGGCAATATGAAGCCCGATGCCGGACACTATAACTGGGGTGTGACCATTACGACGGCCTATCTGCCGTTGGACAACACGTCGTTCTTCAACACAGACCTGAACCTGGTCGACTGGCTCAGCCAGTTTGGCGAAGGAAATGAGGTCTATATGAAGAGCTTCTTGGGGCGTATGCTTTTCTCGGGCGAGGAAGTACTGAAGAAAGCCAGTGTGCTGTCGGGAGGCGAGAAAATGCGTTGTATGATTGCCCGTATGCAGCTGCGCAATGCCAACTGTCTGATTTTGGATACGCCGACCAACCACCTCGACCTTGAGTCTATCCAGGCCTTCAACAACAACCTGAAGATTTACAAGGGAAATGTCCTGTTTGCGTCGCACGACCATGAGTTCATCCAGACGGTGGCCAACCGTATCATCGAGCTGACTCCGAACGGTATCATCGATAAGATGATGGAGTATGACGAATACATCACTTCGGATCACATTAAAGAACTGAGAGCACGCATGTATCAGAACTGATACTTGACAGACTGAGATAATAAAAGAGAGGCACGGACCGACAGACTTCTACGGAATAATCCGTATGGTTTCTGCGTGGTCCGTGCCTCTTTGTATAGTGGACAGGGGAAGGATCCTCTGTTACATCCTTTAATGTTTGGTCTGGTAGACTATTTTGTTTTCACTTTCCCCGAAAAGTTTGTCACCGAGGGTTGTAATTTTATTGCCGGTTGCCACTACGTGTCTCAGGTTGTCACATCCGATGAAGGCACCATATTCGATGGCCGTTACTCCGGCCGGTAATATCAGTGAACCGGACAGGCGGGTACAGCCGCTGAACGCACGTTGGCCGATGGTTTGCAAGCCTTTGGGCAGGGTAACGTCCAGCATGTATTTCTTTTGTGTAAACGTATACTCGGGGATAGCGGTCGAAGTGCAGTTTTCCATATTGACAGAAACCAGATTGGGCATATAGTCGCGGAGCAACTTGAAGTCAGCTTCGTCCATTTTGCCTTCGATAGTCAGGAAATTGACGTCACGTGGTTGAATGCCTTTGCGCATGAGTTCGCTGGCCAGACTGCTCATGGGGCCAATCTCTACGGAAACGATTGTAGGTTCTCCTTCGATGAAAGAGAAATTTTCCCATCTTTCCTTGTTGCGATAGGAATCCGTACTTCCCAGCGGAACAAATATGGCTGTGATGCTGTCGGCCAATGCTTCGGGCAACAAGTTGGGAGCCTTTTTCTTTCTGACCTGACAAATCTTCAGGTTGGTGCACCCCTTGAAAGCAGCGTCTTCTATGTTCTTCGTCTTGTCCGATAGAATAACGCGCTCCAGCGTTTGTTTTCCCTGAAAACTTCCGTCACTCATTTTTTTGCAGAAGGCATAGGCCGGGATGCAGTTACCTGGGTAGACGTAGATACGGTCAGGGTAAGTGCCATTCTTTCCTGTGTACATGCTGATGGTGGCATTCGATATGTCCAGCACTTTGAGGTTGGTGAATTCGTCGCGCAGATGGCGGAAGTCGATGGCGTTAAGTTTGCCCTGCAGGGTGAGGTGGGTGATCTGGTTGGCTTCATTTTCGGTCAGCAGTTCTACCAGTGTGCCGGCCTTGGGCACGTAGAGGGTTGTTTTCTTTTGGGCATAGGTTCCCAGTGTAAGGCAGAAGCCGGCTGCCATCAGCAGTATGTGTCTTATTTTCATATTTCTTCTCTTTTTTATTGGTTTGGTTTCCAAAGATACGGAAGATTTGGCGAGAATGGATATTTTTTTTCTTTTTTTATTTGTATTTTTGCAGCCGTGTTCAGTGATTTTAGATAATATATAATAAGGTATGAAGATAGGAAACAAAACTTTCTGGAGGAAGACCGGCCGATTGGTGACGGATATTCTGTTGTTTTATGTGATAGGGACATTTATCCTGATGTTTCTGGGTATGTTCCTCTTCTTGGGATATAAGTTGGCGGCAGCAGAGATGCCGGAGGACGGCTTGCTCTCTCATGCGTGTGAGAGTCTGTTTATGCTGGTGGGCTATCTGAGTGCGGCGGTCTTGATATTGCGTTGGCGTAACCTGCCCCTGTCGTCGCTGGGCTTGTCGCTGAAGGGGCGGGGGAGGGACCTGTTGGCGGGCCTTGGTGTGGCGGTACTGCTGTATGCCGTCGGGTTCGGCGTGTCGCTCCTGACGGGGGCTGTCGAGGTGACAGGCATCCAATGGATACCCTGTGATTTGCTGGGATGGTTGCTGCTCTTCCTGCTGGTAGCCGTTTCGGAAGAGGTGATGCTTCGTGGTTTCGTGCTGGGAAGGATGCTTTCGGAAGGTATGAACCGTTTCGTGGCTCTTTTCTTGTCGTCGGCCCTCTTTTCGGCCATGCATCTGTTCAATCCCAATTTCGCGCTTCTGCCGTTTGTCAACATTCTGCTGGCAGGCTGTCTGCTGGGTGCCTCTTTCCTGTATACACGTAATTTGTGCTTCCCCGTTGTGCTGCACTGGTTCTGGAACTGGCTGCAGGGGCCTGTGCTGGGCTATGAGGTCAGCGGGACAGACAGTGGCCAATCGTTGCTTACCCTCCGCCTGACGGGCAGCGACCTGCTGACGGGCGGCGACTTCGGTTTCGAAGGTTCGCTGCTCTGCACCGTTCTGCTTGTTGTCGGTACACTGGCCATCGTCGGTTATTATGAACGGCGCGGCAGGAAGGAAGCTTAGAGTCCTTCCTGCGATACGCCGCGCAGGGTCAGTTGAATGCGCTTACGTTCGGTGTCAATGCCTAGTACGCGTACCCTGACGTGCTGATGGATGGACACTACTTCGTTGGGATCACTGATGTAGCGGTCGGCCAGCTGGGAGAGGTGTATCAGGCCGTTTTCCTTGATGCCGATGTCCACGAAGGCACCGAAGTTGGTGATGTTGCCCACGATGCCGGGCAGCTCCATGCCTTCGCGCAGATCGTCCAGCGTACGGACGTTCGGATCGAATTCGAACACCTTGATAGGGCCTCGTGGGTCGCGTCCGGGCTTGTCCAGTTCCTGAAGGATATCTTTGAGGGTAGGCATGCCGACAGTGTCCGTCAGGTAGCGTTCGGGCTGGATGCGTAGGCGCAGCTGCTTGTCGGCTATCAGTTCGCTGACGGTGCAGCCCAGGTCTTTGGCCATTTGCTCCACGATGCCGTAGCTTTCAGGATGGACGGCCGTGTTGTCCAACGGGTTCTTGGCATCGGGAATGCGCAGGAAGCCGGCACACTGTTCGAAAGCTTTGGCGCCCATGCGGGGCACCTTCAGCAGGTCGCGGCGCGAAGCAAAGGGACCATGCTCGGCACGATAGCTGACGATGTTTTGCGCCAGCTGTGGTCCGAGGCCCGATATGTAGGTCAGCAGGTGGCTGCTGGCTGTATTCAGATTAACCCCCACCAGATTCACACAACTTTCTACTGTCTGGTCAAGCGATTTCTTTAGTTTCGTCTGGTCTACGTCGTGCTGGTACTGGCCCACGCCGATGGACTTCGGGTCTATCTTTACCAGTTCGGCCAGTGGATCCATGAGGCGGCGGGCGATAGAGACCGCACCACGAACGGTGACGTCGTAGTCGGGAAATTCTTCACGGGCCAGCTTGGAGGCCGAATAGATGGAAGCACCCTGTTCGCTGACAACGAATATCTGCATATCGCGGTCGAAACGCAAGTGCTTCAGGAAGTCTTCCGTCTCACGGCTGGCCGTACCGTTGCCGATGGCCATGGCTTCGATGCGGTAAGCTTCCACCATTTTCTGTATCTTCTGTGCCGCTTCTTTAGGCTTGCTGACGGGTGGGTGAGGGTAGATGTTCTCGTTGTGAAGCAGGTTGCCCTGAGCATCGAGACATACCACCTTGCAACCGGTACGGAAGCCGGGATCGATACCCATGACACGCTTTTGTCCCAGCGGGGAGGCCAGGAGCAACTGGCGCAGGTTGGCGGCAAAGACGCGGATGGCCTCGTCGTCGGCCCGTTCCTTGCTGCTGGCGGCAAATTCGGTTTCGATAGAAGGCTTCAGCAGGCGTTTGTAGGCATCCTGTACGGCTTCGGCCACGTAGTGGCTGCAAGCATTGTTGCCCCGTACGTACTGACGTTCGAGGCGCTCCAGGCAGGTGTCGTCCTCGTCGGGGGCGATGCTCACTTTGAGTACGCCTTCCGCCTCGGCACGGCGCATGGCCAGCAGGCGGTGGGAACTGCAACGCTTCAATGGGTCGGCCACGTCGAAGTAGTCGCGGTAGTTGGCTGCTTCGGCTTCTTTCCCCTTCACCACGCGGGCGGTGATGACGGCACGACGGTCGAAGGTTGTGCGGACGGTCTGTCGCGAGCGTTCGTCTTCGCTCACCTGTTCGGCTATGATGTCACAGGCTCCTTTCAGGGCTTCTTCTACGCTCTTCACGTCGCCCTTGACGTAACTCTTTGCCTGTCGGTCGGGAGCTGGGTCCTTTTGTAGCATCAGTAGGGTGGCCAGTGGCGTGAGGCCTTTCTGTCGGGCCATTTCGGCACGAGTTTTTCGTTTGGGTTTGTAGGGCAGGTAGAGGTCCTCCAGCTCGGTGTTGTCCCAGGTGCTTTCGATACGTTGCTTCAATGCGTCGGTCAGCTTACCTTGCGCTTCGATGGTCGTCAGGATGGTTTCCTTTCGGCGTTCCGTTTCTTTCAGTTTCTCGTAGCGGTCGCGGATGCTTTCTATCTGCACCTCGTCCAGTCCGCCGGTAGCTTCCTTGCGGTAGCGGCTGATGAAGGGGATGGTGGCTCCGTCGTCCAGCAGGGCGAGGGTTTGGCGCACCTGCTTGTCTGTCAGTCCAAGCGAGGTGGCTATCAGGTGGGGGAACAGGTCGTTCATATCAGTGGATGTTTTTTTTTAATAAAATGATTGGTGGGCAAAGATAATTCAAACGCAGAGAAGCACAAAACGAAAACAGTGTTTTCGGCGGCAGATTGCACTGTTTTCCCTGTGCGAAACCAGCCATTTCCTGTTCGAAAGGCTGAAGACCGCTGAAAGTTAAAATTTGTAGTGAAAACATTCGATTGGCTTATTTTTATATGATTTTTTGGGAAATGGATGAAAAAATCCTACCTTAGCCTCGTAGATAAGCATTTTCTCGTTTAGGAGTATATCAAAAGCTTTTTATGGATAAGATATTGGAATTTGAAGGACTGGATGCAGCACTGTATCCATGTGTCGGTCCTTTGGTAATGGATCCTGCTGTCTTGAAGCAAAACAATAATTTCCCTTTCCGCACCACTCAGGCTTACCGTTGGTTTGTCGCTGTGAATGGAGAAGAGGTGGTTGGCTTTATTCCGGTAGAGCGTCGGAAGAGCGGTTGGATCATGAACAATTACTATATCAAGGGACGTGACGAAACGGTGTTGGAAGCTTTGTTGCAAAGGATTATGGCTGTTGCGGCAGAAGAGAAGCGCACGTTGACGGCCATCAGCTTTCTGGAGGATCGGGATGTCTTTCGTCGATTGGGATTCGAGGAAGTGAATGTGTGGAAGCGCTATGTGAAAATGGTAAAGAACGGATAACACGGAGGGAATATGGGAAGTAGTACATGTGGAAAGAACGTATATGAATTGGCACAAGAACGCTTGAAGATTGTCTTTGAGGATTTTGACAACGTCTGTGTGTCATTTTCGGGTGGAAAGGACAGTGGTGTCTTGCTCAACCTTTGTATCGACTATATTCGTCGGAACAATCTGAAGCGAAAGCTCTGTGTATTCCATATCGACTACGAGATTCAGTATTCGGTGACCATCGATTATGTGAATCGCATGCTGGAGGCCAACAAGGACATTCTGGATGTTTACCGCATCTGTGTCCCTGTCAAGGTTTCCACCTGTACGTCTATGTATCAGGCTTTCTGGCGTCCCTGGGACGATGAAATGAAAGATTTGTGGGTGCGTCAGAAGCCTCCCGGCTGCTATAACAAGGAAGATTTCGAGTTCTATAATGAGAATATGTGGGACTATGAGTTTCAGATGCACTTTGCCCAATGGCTTCATGAACGGAAAAAGGCTACGCGTTCCTGTTACATGATCGGCATTCGCACACAGGAAAGTTTCAGCCGTTGGCGTTGCATTCACCTGGCCCGCAAGTATCAGATGTACCACACCTATCGCTGGACTTCCAAGATCGGCATCGATATCTTCAATGCCTATCCCATTTTCGACTGGAAGACGACCGATATCTGGGTAGCTAACGGAAAATTTGGTTTCGACTACAACAAGCTTTACGACCTTTATTATAAGGCCGGAATCAACATCGAACGCCAGCGTGTGGCCAGTCCTTTCCTGGGTGAAGCGCAGGAAAGCCTCAGGCTCTATCAGGTCATCGATCCCAATACATGGGGCAAGATGATCTGTCGCGTGAACGGTGTGCAATTCGCTGGCATCTACGGCAACACACGGGCCATGGGTACAGGTCATAAGGTCAATCTTCCGAAAGGACATACCTGGAAGTCGTACATGCAGTTCCTGCTTTCCACGCTTCCCGAGCCTACCCGCCGCAATTACCTGAACAAGCTGACGGTCAGCATCGAGTTCTGGAGGAAGAAAGGAGGTTGCCTGAGCGATGAAACTATCCAGAAACTCCGCGATCTGAATATCCCCATCGAGGTGGGAGGAAAGTCCAATTACAAGACTCGGAAAAAGCCGGTTCGCATGGAGTATCTGGACGATATCAACATCCGTGAGTTCCGTGAGATTCCTACCTACAAGCGGGTATGTATCTGCATACTCAAGAATGATCATATCTGCAAATACATGGGCTTTTCCATCAACAAGGAAGATGCTTACAAGAGAGACAAAATAATGGAAGAATTTAAAAATATGATGCTATGAGTGACGAATATATGAGTCCTGTCTATGCCGTCAAGGCCGTTCCGGTAGAGAAAGTGGAGGCCAACAATTACAATCCCAACGTCGTGGCTCCGCCTGAGATGAAGCTGCTCGAACTGTCTATCTGGGAAGACGGATTTACCATGCCCTGTGTGTGCTATTATGACTCCGAACGAGACGTTTACATCATCGTGGACGGTTTCCACCGTTATCAGGTACTGAAGACGTCCAAGCGCATTTATGAGCGCGAGAAGGGGTTGCTTCCCGTGGTAGTCATCGACAAGGATATGTCCAACCGAATGGCTTCCACCATCCGCCACAATCGTGCCCGTGGTACCCACAACATCGAACTGATGTCCGATATTGTGGCCGAGCTCGACCGTATCGGCATGACGGACGAATGGATTATGAAGAACATCGGTATGGATCGCGACGAAGTGCTCCGCCTGAAGCAGATTTCCGGTCTTGCGGCTCTCTTTGCCGACAAAGATTTCAGCATTCCCGGTAAGATCGAAACCGAGGAACAGGCCAGCATGGCCGACTACAATTTCTCGGAAGATTGACGTTCTTTATCGCCTGCACAGACGCCTGAAGTCACAGTATTCACACTGCCGTGTCTGTTCTGTCTGATCGAATGGCGTATGCAGGCTGAATATTTCTTCCAGTAGTTGCTGAAGCCTTTCGCGGAATTCATCTTCGTAGAAGCTGAAGTTGTTCACGGGCTGTTTCGGTTGGCGTGCCGCTCCCATTTCGATGACCGGTGAGTAAGTGTCCTGCGCAGCCCGGTGGATGTAGAGCAGGGCAGGAGCCACTTTCTTCGCCTGTTTGCGGCAAAGGATGGCTGCATACAGGAATGTCTGGAAAATGTAGTTGGGTCTTCCCTCTGCCGGAGTGAACAGTTGGGCTATGTTTTCCGGTGTCTTGGGCGCTCCTCCCGTCTTGTAGTCCACGATGCGCAGGGTGTCGTCCTTGCTGTCCATGCGGTCGATGGTTCCACCGATCTGTATCTTCAGTTTTCCGGCTGGTGTGTCTATTTCCATTACCTCTTTCACCTCCTGTTCCATACCTTCCATGCTGAAGGGGGCATAGTTCAGGTCGTTGCGCAGCAACTGCCGCAGGTACGAGGCAATCACCCGTGCGTGTATCAGTTGCGTACCGTTGTATTCCGGTTGTTCTTCTTCCGGTACGTGGAAGAATTCTTCCTTGAATGCCCGGTCCACGTATCCCTGTAGTTTTACTTCATTCTTCAGCAGCCGTTCCAGGTCTTCTTTGCGGATTTCCTTTCCGTGTTCTGTCAGTTCGGTGTACACCAGTTCTGCCGAACGGTGGAAGATGGTGCCGAACAGGGCCGAGTCTATCTCCGCCGTTACCTCTTCGGGCAGTTTCAGCCCTGCTACATAACGGTAGTAGAAGCGCAGCCGGCAGTCCAGGTACGTATTCAGTGCCGAGGGCGAGAAGAAAGCTTTCGGATGCTTTTCCACGTTGTACCGTTGACACATCCGTTCCACCATTTCTTCGGTCTTTTCCACACGGATCGTCCGTTCTGCCTGGGTCGATTGCCCTGCTTCCAGATACTCCCGTCGGATTTCATGCGGCCATTCCACCAGAAACTGCAGCATGAAGCGCGACATCTCTCCCCGGTTCAGTCCGTCGGTCGATGTGTTGTACATCAGCGTCACGTTCTCCGCCCGTTGCATCAGACGGTAGAAGTAATAGGCATACACGGCATTCTTGTGTTCGATGGTTGTCATGCCGAATGCCTTGCGCAGGTTGTAGGGGATGAACGACGATTCGCCTCCCGCCTTGGGCAGTTGTCCTTCGTTGAGCGACAGCACAATCAGATTTTTGAAGTCCAGGTTTCTCGTTTCCAGTACGCCCATTACCTGCATGCCGATAGCCGGTTCGCCGTGGAAGGGAATGTTGGCTGCCGTCAGCAGGCGGTTCATCAGCCGTTTCAGGGTACCTGTCCGCACTCCTTCCAGCTCACCCGTCTCCAGCAGATTCAGCAGGCGGTTCACGAGGGTATAGCTTTTGAAGAGTGATTCCCGGTACAGTTGTCCGAAGATGTCTTTTCCTTCCTCTTCCGGCTCGTTCCGATACAGGACCGATACGTCTTTGATCCGTTCCGTCAGCCAGGTACAGAGGGCTTTCTGTCCGTTCTGCGGAGTGAACACCTGTTCCAGGAACGCGTCTGCCTTCAGTTCCGAGGGCAGGGGATAGAAGCGGTTGTCTTTTGTCAGTCTCCGTTCCAGCTTTTCAGCTTCGGCCGACAACTGTCTGACGTACGGATGCTTCAGTACCGCCATCACCGCTTCGTAGACGTAGCGTCCGCTGTCTGCCCGGTAACCGTCGGTCTGGAGTTCTGTCAGGGCGTTGATGTAGCTGTACACCGGTGTCTGTGCCAGGGGGAAACCCATGGTGATGTTCACGTCCTTCACCTCTTCGGGCAGGGTGTGAAGCACGGGCACAAGCATAGCCTCGTTGCACAACACCACGGCATTCTCCTTCTGTTGTGCTCCCTCCGGCAGTTCCAGTCCCTTCATCCATTGGGGCAGGAAGCGTGCCTGCGCGTTTTCCGTAGGTGCCGAGAGGAAACGGATCTGCTTGGGCCGGCTCATTACGTCCAGACAGCTTTCCGGCAGCTGGTTCGGAAACAGTTTCAAGTTGCGCAGGATAAACTCGCCGGCTTCGTGCTTGTAGGGCGGATTGGCTTCGGACGGACGTCGGGTGTAGAACACGTCGTAGTCCCAGTAGAACCAGGCCTTTCCAGCTTCTTGCAGGCGCAGGAAGAACGCCTGTTCCACCCGATTCAGTACGTTGAAGCCTACGAACACATAGCGGTCGTAGTCCAGTCGTTGCGTGTCCAGTTCTTCCATCACCTGACGGTACATCATGCCCTCGTAGGCAATGCCCAGCTCCGCCAGCCGTTTGCGGTAGTGCCGGTAGATGTCTCCCAGCTTGTCCCACAGGCTGATGAATTTCTCTTTCAGTTCCGTCCGCTTCTCGATGGAGAAGTTCCGGAAGAATTCCTGTATTGCCTCCTCCTGTTCCTGGCTCAGGTAGTCGGGGATGTCCATGATGTTCTTCAGATCCTGCAGGTTGCCGAAGAGCCGGTCTGCGTCCACCAGGTTTTTGTCTACGTCGTCAAAGTCACTGATCAGCAACTCCCCCCAGAAGTAGAAGTCGTCCAGTGTCTCTTCGCTTTTCGTTTCTTCGCGGAATACCCGGTAGAGTTCACACACCAGCCGGATGGGATCTCCCGCTTTCCAGGGTGACAGTTGGCGGAACAGGTCGCTGATGCTCACGTAGGTTGGCGACCACAGCGGACGGTCGCTTTGTGCGGCCAGCTGTTCGTTGAAGAACAGGCTTGCTCTTTTGTTCGGGAAGACGACCACCGTCCGGCTCAAGTCGTTTCCTGTTTTCTTATATAGGTCCTGTGCAACCAGTTGCAGAAATGTTTCCATAATTATGAATTGATAATTGAAAATGGAAAATTGAGAATTAATACCTCACACCTTCTCTGTCCTTCCTTCCGTCACATACCACAGATAGCCTTCCATCTGTTTCGAATCATATCCCATGCGCGTCAGCAGCTGCATGTAGTCTTTCACCTGACGGTTGTATTTCTTGCTGGGCTTTCCGAATTTGAAGTCTACCACCACCATCCGTCCGTCTTTCATCATCACGCGGTCCGGACGTCGGGTCCTCAGCTCCCCGTTCTCCTTCCAGATGATGTCACATTCGTTGAACAGCCTCCATGTCCCGTCGTACCATTCCTTCACCTGTGGCAGTTCGAAAGCCTGTTTCGTCAGTTCCCTGATTTCGTCTTCCGTTTCCTGCCGTCCTATTACGCCTTCGAACACCAGCCTGCTGATGGCATCCTCGATGTCCGCTTCCGTCCGTATGGCCGAGAATAGGGTATGCAACAATCGTCCGCGGTTGATGAAGCGCTGTTCCGACTCCTCTTCGTCCACGCCCGCTATGAAGTCTGCCGAACGGTTGGACTGCCTGAACTCTATTTCGTGTTTCAGGCTTTCCATGGCTACCGGCCTTTTCGTAGCTTTTTGTGCCAGCCGGTTGCCTGTCTGTTTTTCTTCTTTTTCTTCCGAGTTACACAAGGCTCCCCGTTCATACCGTCCGTCCTCTTCGTCCCATGTGCCGTGTCCTCCTTCGGCCAGGCGGGGTAGGGCATAGCCCAGCAGTTCCGCCATGGTTCCCCGTTGTCCCTTCCGGCTCCACACCAGCAGGTTCTTTCCCGCACGCGTAAAAGCCACGTATAGCAGGTTCAGGTTGTCCACCCACAGCTGCAGCCGCTCTTCCAGGTAATCTTCCCGATACACCGATTCTGCCATCAGGGGCGAATAGTTCACCGGTACCAGTCCCAGTCCGTTGTAGGGCTTCTCTTTCGGCGAGCACCACACCAGCTGGTTGTTCGTTTCGTTTTCCGTTTTCCAGTCGCAGAAGGGGATCAGCACCGTGTGGAATTCCAGTCCTTTCGACTTGTGGATAGACAAGATGCGGATGCCTTCCAGCTCTCCGCTCGGGATGGTCTTCATGCACAGTTTCTCGTCCCAGTAGTGCAGAAATCCGTCCAGGTCCGACGAGTGGTTCTGCAGGTAGTCCGTCACCGCGTCGAAGAAGGCAAAGAGATAAGCATCCTGCTTCTCCAGCCGTTTCACTTCCAGCAGGCCGAACAGCTCCTCCAGCAGTTCGTACAGGGGCATCAGCCTCAGTTCCTCCCGCCGTGTGGTCAGTCCTTCCGGCAGCAGTTTTTCCATGTCTCCGGCCAGCAGATTGTCCGTATTTCCTTCCTGTTCCTTCACCCCCGTACGGTAGTTCATCACCAGCGAAGCCAGTGCCACCCCGTCCGTCGCGTCCGACAGGTAGCGCAGGGCGTCCACCAGCATGCACACCGCTTGCGAGGCGTCCAGCCGGAATGCCTCGTCCGATACGACCGGCACCTTCAGCTCCCGGTCGAAGTAGTCTGCAATCGGTGCAATGTTTTTGTTCTTGCGCACCAGGATAGCCATGTCGTTCAGTTTCACACCTTCGGCCAGCAGTTCCTCCACCGCTTCGCCCAGCGCCTGCAAGGTAGCTTCCGTGTAGTCCCTTTCCTCGTCCGGTTCCAGGAATTCCACCCGCACGTATCCCCGTGCCTTCTCCTTGGCCGACTCCTGTTCCACGTCCTCGTACGCTTCCTTCAGCTCCCTGCATTCCGTTTTCAGTTCAGCCAGGTGCAGGCTGTTCAGGTAGTCCACCACCTCTCTGAATACCCGGTTGTTGAAGTCCGTCACGTTTGCCTCGCTTCGTCGGTTCACCTTCAGTGTCTCCAGTCGGATGGGGAAGTGTCCCAGGCTTTTCTTCAGTCCGTTCAGGATTCTCCAGTCACCGTTTCGCCAGCGGTAGATCGACTGTTTCACGTCGCCCACGATGAGGCTGTCTTCCCCCTGGGCCAGTCCTTCCAGCAACAGCAGGCGGAAGTTGTCCCATTGCATCCGGCTCGTGTCCTGGAATTCGTCGATCATCACGTTCCGGATGCTGGCTCCTATCTTTTCGAAGACGAACGACGAGTCTCCCTCCCTCACCAGCCGGTGCAGCAGGGCGTTCGTGTCCGACAGCAGGAAGCGGTTCTGCTCCCTGTTCAGCGTCTTCACCTCCTCGTCTATGTGGTTCAGCAGTTGCAGTTTGTTCAGGTGCTGGCGTGTCAGGCGGCAGCTGTTCACCGTCCGGCACCGTTGCGGCCTCATGCGTTCCGCTTCCTGCAGCAGCGGCATCAGGCTGCGTTCCGCCAGTGCCGTGATTTCTTTCCGTTGCTTCGACGACTTCGTGCTCCAGTTGTCCGCGTTGGCCAGACATCCCTGTAGCGTTGCGTTCACCACGTCCTTGTCGCTCAGTCGTCCGTCCCTCAGTTTGCGGAAGTAGCTCCCGATGCCTCTCGAGCCGTTCTTCAGGTCTTCCGGAGCCAGTCCGTATCCCTCCAGCTCTCCTTCAAACTGGTCGTTGAAAGCCTTCATCTGCTCCAGCGCTTCCGTTTCCAGCTCCTTCAGCGCCTCCTTGTACAGCTTCATCAGCTGCGGCTCCTTCAGGCATTCTCTCAGCAGTCCGCCTTTCTCCAGGTAGCTTTCGTCGAAGATGTTCCGTCCGAAGCTCTTTATTTCGTCCGATACGTTCCATCGCTTGTCGTCTGCGATGCGTTCGTTGATGTAGTCCAGCAGCCAACCCATGACCGGAGCGTCCGGCGTCAGTTTCTCTATCAGGCTGTCTACCGCTTCGTCCAGCACCTCCGTGTTGTTCAGTTCGATGTTCAGGTTGGGAGTCAGTTCCAGTTCCCTTGCCAGGTTTCTCATCACCGACTGGAAGAACGAGTCGATCGTCTCCACCCGGAAGCGGCTGTAGTCATGCAGCATGTACTGCAGGGCCATGCCGGCCCTTTTCCTCAGCTCCTCCGTGTCCATGTCTTCCTTCAGGTCCTCCCGGATGCGGTTCAGGTACGCTTCCGAGTCCCGGTCTCCCTTCCAGATGCCGTACAGCTGCTGCACGATGCGTTCCTTCATCTCCGCCGTAGCCTTGTTCGTGAAGGTCACCGCCAGAATCTGCCGGTACGCCCTGGGATTCTCAATCAGGTGCTTGATATATTCTACGGCCAGTGTAAACGTCTTTCCCGACCCTGCCGATGCTTTGTAGACCAGTAGCTCCATATACTCAGTCCCTATTAAACAGGTCCCTCGTATACACCTTTCCTCTCACGTCGTCCAGACATGCGTCATAGCGGTTCGCAATGATGGCGTTCGATTGCCGTTTGAAAGCTTCCAGATCGTTCACCACCACCGATCCGAAGAACGTCGTCCCGTTCTCCAGCGTCGGTTCGTAGATGATCACCGTCGCTCCCTTCGCCTTGATGCGCTTCATCACTCCCTGGATCGAGCTTTGCCGGAAGTTGTCGCTGTTCGATTTCATGGTCAGTCGGTACACCCCGATCGTACACGTCCGTTCCTCTGCCGGGTTATAGTCCCCCCGGTTGTAGTAGTCGTAATACCCCGCCTTGTGCAGCACCTGGTCCGCGATGAAGTCCTTGCGTGTCCGGTTACTTTCTACGATGGCGTGTATCAGGTTCTCCGGCACGTCCCGATAGTTGGCCAGCAGTTGCTTCGTGTCTTTCGGCAGGCAGTATCCCCCGTAGCCGAAGCTTGGGTTGTTGTAGTGCGTTCCGATGCGTGGATCCAGGCAGATGCCGTCGATGATGGCCTTCGTGTCCAGTCCCTTCACCTCCGCATACGTGTCCAGCTCGTTGAAGTAGCTCACGCGCAGGGCCAGGTACGTGTTGGCGAACAGCTTCACCGCCTCCGCCTCCTTCAGGCCCATGAACAGCGTGTCCACGTTCTCCTTGATGGCACCTTCCTGCAGCAGGGCCGCAAACTCCCGTGCCTTCTCCTCCAGGTTCTTGCCGGCAATGGTGCGGATGGCCTCGTTCTCCTCGTCCAGTCCCTCGATCAGCTTCGGATAGCCCACGATGATCCGGCTCGGATACAGGTTGTCATACAGTGCCTTGCTCTCCCTGAGGAATTCCGGCGAGAACAGCAGGTTGAACGTCTTTCCCTGTAGGGCAGGGGAGTTCTTGAACACCCGTGCATACTTCACGTACAGGCTTCGGCAGTATCCCACCGGAATCGTACTCTTGATCACCATTGTCGCGTCCGGGTTCACCTCCAGCACCAGGTCTATCACCTCTTCCACGTGGCTTGTGTCGAAGTAGTTCTTCACCGGGTCATAGTTCGTCGGAGCCGCTATCACCACGAAGTCCGCGTCCCGGTAAGCCTCACGTCCGTCCAGCGTTGCTGTCAGGTTCAGTTCCTTTTCCGCCAGATACTTTTCGATATACTCGTCCTGTATCGGGCTGATCCGTTTGTTTATCTTCTCCACCTTTTCCGGAATCACGTCCACCGCCTTCACCTGGTGATGCTGTGCCAGCAGCGTTGCGATCGACAGTCCCACGTAGCCCGTTCCGGCCACGGCTATTCTATAGTCTTTCATATCTTTCATTGTTGTTTTTCCTTCTTGAATACAAAGATACACATTTTTGCCGAACCTCTGTCAGTCACCGATCGCATGGTCCGCCATCACGTCCTCGCCGTTCCATGCCTTCAGGCCCGTCCAGGGAGTGAAAGGCTCCGTCCAGAACGGATCCGTTGCCGGCAGTCCCAGAGCCAGGAAGCCGAACGTACAGAGATATACGCTTCCCGTGTTGATATACGTCTCCGACATGTTGATCTGGCTTCCTGCAAAGCCTATGCGCAGCCATCCCTTCTCGTCGAACGTCCGTGGAGCGGCAAACTGTCGGGCAATGACAGCCGTCAGTCCGCAGCGCACCTGAGCCGGAGCCACCGTCTTCGGAAGCTCGTGTAGCAGTGCCGCGTGTGCCAGCGCATGAAAAGCCCCCACGCGGTACGTGATAGAGCGTCCCACTGCCGGATACGCCCCTTCCGGTGAGATCATGCGTTCCAGCTGTTCCGCATAGCGTGCCTGGCGTTTCAGCTGTTTGGACAGGAAGTCCGATCCCGCCAGCCCATGCTTCTTCATCACCTTCAGCACATCCGTCAGTATCGGATGAATCACGAAGCTGTTGTAATAGTCCGCATGGTAGCTGGGTCCGTCTCCATATACCCCGTCCCCCTTATACCAGTCGTCGCGGAAGCGGAATACGCCATACGTCAGCCGGTCCAGGTCACATTCGCCGGTAAACTCCAGCAGGGCCGCCTCCACCATCGAGGCAAACAGCAGCCAGTTGTTCTCAAAAGCCTTGATGCCGCGCGAGCGTTTCAGCTCCGTGATCATGCGTTCGCGTGTTTTCTCGTCCAGGCCTCCCCATAGCTGTTTCGGTGCGCGCAGCAGTCCCTGTGCCAGAAATGCCGCGTCCACCAGCGGTTGCGAAGGCGTGCCGAAGTCTAGGTAGTCAGGCGAATCTGGATTCACCGCGTTGGCCAGTCCCTTTCGTGTCATTTCTATGTATTTGCCGCGCAGCTTACCTTCTTCCGTCTCGTCCGCTCCCAGCTCCAGCCAGGGCGCTATGCCACACAGCGTGCGTCCCACCGCTTCCAGGTGCGAAAATCGGTGTACCCTCTTCGTGTCCAGCGACTCCTGCGGCATGTTTTCCCGCAGCGTATTGTTCGCCAGGTTGCTCAGTACCGGATCCGCTATTTTCACCAGTGTGTTCACCCACATCTGTCTGTCTTCCATTCCCGTTGGTTGTTTCTTGTCTCGTGCCGATGCCGTCACCACCGTCACTGCCAGTGCCGCACATACGGCAATCATTTTTTTCAGATTCATGCCAAATTACGATTTAAAGTAAATACATAAGGAAAACCGTTTTTAAGTTGACTGTGAGGTTTTTCTGATAGAGCTTGTTTTACACAGCATCTTCGTCACGGTTGAAATTATCGAAGAAATCCATTTGTTTTTTCGTTAGGAATTCAGTCTTTTGATACATGAATTTGCATCCATAGTCATATAATGATATAGTAGTTCCATAATCATTCGTATTCTCAAATCCCAGAAAAGCTTTGTAGTAGTTGACTAGATTTTCGTCAGGAGTCGTATCCGCGGCAAAAAGGTATATATATTCACATCCGATGTGTTTTATCACTTCTTGTATTTTGGGTACAATAAAACTCCAAAATATTACGACTCCCATTTTTTGATCAGTCTTGAGGCTACTCCAATCATTTCGATGATTTTCGTTGGCACAGAAGTGTACGATTTCTACTCCTGCAAATGTTTTACCTACTCTTTTCAAGTCATCTTCAGACTGATGTTCCAGTTCTTTTATGATTTGGTTTTTCTTCGTGTAGGATATTTGTGCTAGTTCGTTTTTTATCAATCCTTTGCCTGTCCTGATCCGTTCAATGATTGAGTCGAACAGAATTTTGTCACTGTCGCTTAGCTCTGGATCATCTTTTAGTTCGATCACTGAATTGTAAAGTTCGCGAGCTTTTTGCAGCGAGTCCATTCCTCTGATACTTTCATAAAGCGAACCGCATTTTAGTGAAAAGTAGAAGAGTATATTCCCGTTTGGATGCTTGATTACATAATATGCAATATTCCCTTTCTCATCTTCTTCGAATGCTTCGTTTTGAAGTGTGCGTACCAGATTTTCATTACGATTGGAAAAATCTACTACGCAACGTAAATTATCCTCGTTAGTGGACAAGCGTTCACACGTGAGCGAGAAGATGGCTTCTTTTTGTTGCTCGGTTATTTTCATATCCGTTATACAGTTGGACAATTGAGCTTTTTGTAGAGGAACCTACGGATTTTTACTCTTTCCGCATCCTTTCTGATATCATCAGTGTCAATCAGTTTGTCGCAGTTCTCGTCTTCGTGGATACCTTTTCGCGCCTGTCCCCAGCTGTATTCTCCATGCGTGATGCTGCTCAGACTCCATGAATCCTTTTGTGCATAAGTAGAGAATACCATGTCAAAGACGCTTTTGTATTTTTCAATGTATGTTTGGGGTAATTTCTCTGTAAGGCAACCATCTTTATACATACGTCTTATCTCTACCATTACAGGTCCATATTTCCACGCCTCAAACTGTTCCTTGAACATCGGTTCATCCGTTTGTATAATCGCTTCCCGCTGGACAAAATACAGAAGTTTGTGCAACTTCATCTCATCCATGCGTTTGCCGTAGTCCTGTTGGTATCGCTGATAAATATACGATGCTATTGTTGTCACTTTCTCCATAATTTTCTCCGACTGGTTATTCTGAGAACAAATATACGAAGAATGGGAGAAATATAAAAGTGAAATCTTGCTTTTCTGCGTTTTACCCTTCATGACCTTTTCGGCTTCTCCCGAAAATAGAAACTCCCAACAAACCTTTTACAGTCTGCCGGGAGTTCCCTGTTTTCATAACTTGATATTGATTATTTATTTTCCGTACATCGTTTCGTAGTATTTCTGGTAATCCCCTGAAGTCACGTTATCCATCCATTCCTGGTTGTCCAGATACTAATGTCTTGCCGTGATGACTTTTGCGCTATAAGCCATTTTGAAATGATTTTATTTTAATCTGTTTGATGATTGATACAAATACCCTTCAGATACCATTCATATAACTTGTGTACACCTTCGTCTATTTCCACTTTATGATGCCATCCCAAGTTATTAAGTTTCGTAACATCCGTCAATTTCTTCATTGTGCCGTCAGGTTTCGAAGCATCCCAGCGTATCTCTCCTTTGAACCCGATTTCCTTCTGAATAAGCATCGCTACATCGTAGATACTTATTTCTTTTCCTGTCCCTACATTGATGTGGCAGTTTCGTATCTCACGTTCCCCCTCTTTATAGGTATCTTTAAAGTCTACATTCAGCAACACATGCACACTGGCATCCGCCATTTCTTCGCTCCACAGGAATTCACGCATAGGCTTACCGGTTCCCCACAAGATAACAGCTTCAGGAGTAATTCCAAACTTAGCCAGTTTATTCAGAATTTCTTCCTTGTTGTTACTTCCTTTTACACCTTCTACCGGACGCAGGTCAATATCCTTTTTCACTGCCTCCCAATCCCCTTCATTCAGACATTTCGCCAAATGAATCTTACGAATCATGGCAGGCAATACATGGCTGTTCTCCAAATGAAAATTATCGTTTGGACCGTACAGATTGGTTGGCATTACGGCTATGTAATTTGTCCCATATTGCAGGTTGAAGCTTTCACACATCTTCAATCCCGCAATTTTCGCTATCGCATACGGTTCATTTGTATATTCCAACGGAGACGTCAGCAGGCATTCCTCTTTCATCGGTTGAGGAGCCTCCCGTGGATAAATACACGTACTGCCCAGAAAAAGCAGCTTTTTTACTCCATGCCTGAAACTCTCTCCAATCACATTCTGCTGTATTTGCAGATTTTGGTAAATAAAGTCAGCCCGATATTGGAGATTTGCCATGATACCACCCACATGGGCAGCAGCCAGAACCACAGCCTCCGGCTGTTCTTCATCAAAAAACTTCTTTACGGCTACCCCATCCAGCAGATCCAGTTCTTGATGGCTGCGTCCCACCAAGTTCGTATATCCCCGCTGTTGCAGGTTATTCCAAATAGCCGAGCCAACCAGTCCCCGGTGTCCGGCTACATATATCTTTGCGTTCTTTTCCATTTACTTCACGATTCCCTTTTCCAGATATTCAGCCAAGTTCGTCCTCATCACGCTGGCCATATGGTCAGCAGCCACCTTCTGCATATCGTGTGCCACCATGATTCTCACCAGTTCCTCAAAAGATGTTTTCTGCGGATTCCATCCTAATTCCTTTTTGGCTTTCGTCGGGTCACCCCATAAGTTTACAACGTCTGTCGGGCGATAGAAATCCTCACTTACTTCTACCAGGCATTTGCCGGTGGCTTTGTCATATCCCTTTTCATCGATTCCTTCCCCTTTAAACTCCAGTTCGATACCTGCATACTTGAAAGCCAGATAGCAGAATTCTCTAACCGAATGCTGTACCCCCGTAGCTATCACGAAGTCCTCCGGTTTCTCCTGTTGCAGGATCAGCCACATACATTCCACGTAATCCTTGGCATAGCCCCAGTCACGAAGCGAAGAAAGATTACCAAGATACAACTTTTCCTGCTTTCCTTGTGCGATGCGGGCAGCAGCCAGCGTGATCTTGCGTGTCACGAAAGTTTCCCCTCTTCGTTCACTTTCATGGTTGAAAAGGATTCCCGAGCAACAATACATATTGTACGCTTCACGATATTCTTTCACGATCCAATATCCATACAATTTTGCCACCGCATACGGACTATACGGATGGAACGGTGTATTTTCGTTTTGCGGCACTTCTTCCACCTTACCATATAGTTCCGAAGTCGAAGCCTGATAGATACGGCAAGTTTCTGTCAGCCCACAGAGTCTGACAGCCTCCAGTACACGGAGTACCCCCGTAGCATCTACGTTTGCCGTAAACTCCGGCGAGTCGAAGCTTACCTGTACATGGCTCTGTGCTGCCAAATTATATACTTCGGTAGGTCTTATTTTACTTACTACTTGCAGAATACTCATTGAATCCCCCAAATCTGCGTAATGCAGATGAAAATGAGGTGTTCCCTCCAAGTGAGCAATCCTTTCCCGATAGTCCACCGATGAACGTCGGATAGTACCATGTACTTCGTATCCTTTCTTCAATAAAAATTCGGCTAAATAAGAACCGTCCTGTCCGGTAATACCGGTAATCAATGCTATTTTACTCATTTCTTGTTTTTAAAGAACTCTGTAATTTTATATAAATATCGTAGGGAAAAAATGAACCGATTTATTTTTATTCCATTTTCTTGAAAAGATCGTAATTGTTCATTTCGCCCTTTTATTCTACTTTTTAGTCCATTTGTGCTGGCTCCTCCTGTTCTCATAGTGACCATATCCAATGGAATATATTTTGTATTGATTTTATTTACGTAAATAAAGCGAATCAATAAGTCAAAATCAGCAGCTATTTTGTAATCCGTTTTGTAATAACCATATTTTTCGAAACATTCCTTTCGACAGTAGAAAGAAGGATGGGCGGGAACAATTCCCAATTTAATTAAATTCCGTTTAAAAATCTTCGAAGAATAGTAACGAACACATTTCTGTAGATTATCAGCTTTTACAAAATGAATATCGCCATATACGGCGTCAATTTCATGTGTAAATCCAGCTGCAACTTTCTCTAATACATCATTGGATGTAAAAAAATCATCAGAATTTAAAATACCCACTACATCTCCAGTAGCCATACGGATACCTTTATTCATGGCATCGTACAATCCACAGTCTTTTTCACTAATCCACTTCATCCTTCCAGCGAACTGTGGTTCATATTCGCGAATAATGTCTACTGTTTTATCTTTCGAAACCCCATCTACTATGATATATTCAATATCCTTATAAGTTTGCGTTAAAACAGAATTGATCGTATCGCTAAGAGTTTTGTCACTATTGTAAGTTACTGTTATTAATGATATTTTCATAACATTCAAAACTTATTTTCTCATAAGGTTAATCGCTTCCTCTGCTTCTTTATAAATCTCTATTGTTTCTCTAAAAGTTCTATCCCAACTAAAACGCTTGACATTCCTAAAGCCCTCCTCAATAATCCTTTCCCTTATTGTATAATCTGATAATAAAGACAATTTCTCTAATAATTCTTTGTCTGAAAGGGTATTCATTAGTAATGGTGTATCACCTATTATCTCCGGTATTGAAGAAGAATTATAAGCAATCACTGGGCAACCGGCTTTTTGCGCTTCAAGCACAGGTATTCCAAATCCTTCATAAGAGGAAGGATAAACAAAAGCATAAGCTCCATTATACAATTTATTTAATTCCTCATTCGATAATCTACCCATATAATAATAATGTTTTCCTAGATTTATATTTAGCAGACTAATTTCATCACTTAATAAATCAGGACCTACAATAAGTAAATTATAGTTAGTACCCTTCAATGATTTAACAAGGAATTCAAAATTCTTATAAGAACCTCTTGCGCCAACGAATAATAAATAATCATTCTTTTTAAAAGGAAGACTCTCTCCCTTCCAATTTGGAATCGGACGATAATCTTCAGATACTCCGTTATAAACAACTCGAATTTTGTCAACAGGAATATCAGGCAAAAATTTTAATAAATCATTTTTAGTATTATGTGATATACAGATTATATATTGTGAATTCCGTATAGCTCTATACTTCTGCCAACAATGAATTATTTTTTTTAAACCAGAAGAAAAAAACTCATACGTAAAATCATGTACTGTAGTGATATTTATTGCTTGTGGATTGGTAGAATAACGATAATATGTTGAATGAAAAATAAAATTCTGTTTTACAGATCTTAAACGCACTGGTAAGTATCTTTGAACTGCTAAACTAAATAAGTTCATTCTATAAATATTCGAATGCGTCGAAAGAGAATTATAAAATATGTTCTCTGGTTTTCTCTTAAAATTTAAAAAAAACAAAGAGTCATATTTTTTTATCATTCGGCTAATCAATTCAGTCCAAACTACAGTAATTCCACCAGATTTCTGTAAATAGAAAGCTATATTATCAATAAATAAGGGTAACATAAAATCAAACAAATAAATATTGGTAAGCGTCCAATTTTGACGTACTCCATAGAGAAAGCCTCTTTAAAAGCCTTCCTTTTAAAGTTTTCAAAACCAAACTTGATTATTATAGTTTGTTAGTATCGATTCCGATATTAATCGGCAACAGATTCTTGTAATCTTTGCGGTCATTGACCTGCTACACAAAAAATATCAAATAAGTTCAAGCCGGAAATACCGTTGGCATGGTACAAAAATTGATTGAGCGATTATTCTCACACTTGGCAAAGTAAATAAATATGTTCTATATTCGTTTAACCGCATAACTATACATTCTTATTAATTTTTTGACTTCAATAATGAAGGTCAAGCTTTTTATATTTCTAGGTTTCAATTTCATTTTTAGATTTTTACGTGTTAACTTAGAAAATATCTAAATTATTGAAATGGGAATTTCATTATATATTATGGAATAAATTGATCCACTCATCCATAATTCTTTTTTCACTATATTGATGTACGCTAAGATATGCGTTGTTTCCCATTTGTTGACGCAAATTTTCATCAGATATTAAACGTATCACATTACCCGCGAAGTTTGCTATATCTCCATCAGATAAAAGATAACCATTTATACCATTTTCTATTAAATCCTTTGGACCGCATTTACATGCAAACGAAACGACTGGAAGTCCATAAGAAAAAGCTTCCAACAGCACCATTGGAAGCCCTTCATAATGAGAAGTTAGTAAAAGAATAGAAGACTCTTTATACACAGCATCTATTTTTTTTGTTGGAGAATAGATTTTTACGACATTCTCCAAATGGTAATTGTTAATTTTGTTTTGTAGTGAATCATGTAACTCACCAGATCCATAAATATGTAATTGCCAATCAGGAAATTTTTCATACACTAGTTTCCATATATCTATTAGTCTATCAAATCCTTTTTGGTAAGTTAAACGCCCAACAGCCAAACAAATTTTATTCGTTAATTTGGCTTTCGCCTCCGGGATGAAAGGAATAAAATTAGGAATAACAATTATATTATTTTGATTTTTCCAAAAAAATCTATCTTCATATGTTAAAACAATAAATTTGTCATACTTCTTAGTTTTATTTTCATCAATATATGATCTGTATTTGTCGACAATTTTCCATATGCCTTTTCTCTTTTGCTGATTCCTAAAAAACTTTGAAAAATGAATTTCCAGAAGCTTTTTGCTGCCATCTTTTATGGAATATAGAAAATTCACCTCATTCCCAAAAGTAGATATAACTATATCAGCTTTTATTTTATATAAAATGTTTCTGAGCTTTTCTTTATGTACTCTTTGTTTACGCCGAAAACTTATGATTTTTCTTATAAAAGAAGAATTATTCTCATCCCCATAGTTTATGTCAAGATTGAGGCATTCTATAGAAGGATATATATAGAAAAAAGAAGTTCTTTCTTTTTGTTCCGTTGTTATAATAAACACCTTAAACCCTTTCTTAGCGAGATAATTGGCTTTACTAATAATAATTCTTTCCATACCTCCAGAATTGAAAGTTCCGTGTATGCAATATACTATCTTCATGATTAGAATATTTTACTTATTATTGTTTTGTATGGTATGAATTCACCATTTGTACTTTTAAAAAATGAAATTTGCCGGTATGTTCCTATTAAAATAAAAAATAAGAAAATGCATGTTTTTATTCGCTGTTTAGGAGTATTGTAAATAACGATAGGAATTAATATAACTTCAAAAATGTAGAAATATATACTTCCTCTACCGGATAATTGTGGCAAAAATCCTAATCCTAAATACAAAAGCAAGTCTAGAAAATAATAATTAAAGAAAAGTGTTCCGAATTCTGTTTTACTTATTTCCTCTTTGTATTTATAGAATATATACAGTACTATTAGTCTTAACAACATTGCCATATTTATTCCATACCTCATCCCCTTTTCCGTATTGCTGTAAAATTCTAATTTTTGCGCAATAAATGTCGGCATTGTATGTATGTATGTTGAAAATACATCTGTCATTGCTATATTTGTTATAAGTGCGAATAAAAGTAACAGAATATAATATTTCCCTTTTATATAACTTTTGGGGACAAAAAAAGCTAACAATGCCAATATTGCTGAGTTATGTATAAAAAAGGATAGAATTATCAGTAAGCACTTTATTTTATAATTATTATGTACCAATGCAAATAATACAATTGATATTGCGATTCCCTGCCTGAACTGTCCCATAAAAAACAAATATATTAGAATTCCCAGTAGTAGAAAATGTGATAGAAATGGAAAACGCGAGTATTTATATAAAAATATGGAGACCATGGAACATGATACAAAGGCAAACAATAGATATATCCATCTGAATGATGGCAGCAAATAATTCAGTAAAGCATATCCTTTTTCCACCATCAAGAAATCTGCATTATTTTTCCAAAAATCGGAATGCAATATTTTATAATAATACTGATAATTTTCATAATCAAATCCACAATCCCTAAATCCTATAAAAATTATCAGGAACAATGTATAATATATTAATAAATAATATTTGTATTTTGATATTATACTTTCATTGAATACTTCAACGAATGCTATACTCACTGTAAATAAAGCAACTATAAGATATATAATCATATTATTATACGTCCAATTTTACGTACCCCATAAAGAAAGCCCTTTGGGGAAGCTTTCCTTATAAAGTTTTCAAAAGCCAGACTTGATTTTTTTTAGTTTGTTAGTATTGATTCCGATGGTCATCGGC